>Ga0209172_10000298_pt1 | contig 142064 bp, 113 predicted proteins | sample LarsenN4metaG_FD_184113 | JGI IMG/M metagenome (GOLD analysis project Ga0209172, IMG submission 184113) | Hot spring sediment bacterial and archeal communities from British Columbia, Canada, to study Microbial Dark Matter (Phase II) - Larsen... ...
TCGTTGATGCCCTGATTTGCTGACTCCTTGTTTCCGTACCCGGTCGGCGCGCTGACAATAGCGGCAACAAACTTCAATAATCGCCATGATTAGATTTTTTCACAAAGTTAATTATTAAGTCACTACCAGAACAGTGAAAAATTGAATTTTTAATGCCACACCAAGCCCCCGAGTCGTTCCATTTTTTGCCCGTTTTTCAAAACGACCTGATAAAATCCGGGCGGCGCATTGTCCAAACCGCTGATTTTCAGTGTAGCAATTTCGTTTCGGAAAATTTCATACCCAACGCCTGGCACCGCTTGCCCCAGTACGTTTTGCAATTCAAGTTGCTCATTTCCAACGGATAAATCGCCGAACAGCACAAACGACATTTCGCCTTTATCCCGGTCGAACGCAAAAAAATGAGCCGGTTTTCCTCCTGAAATATAAGTTTGAAATCCTCCGAGGCGAAGCCACGCCTCCGCCATATTGGGCAAACCGTAGCCCCTTTCATTGTCCGGTCTGTTTGTCTGATCGCCTGCCGCAAAAACGGCATCGAGGATTTCCTGTGCCGTTTTGGTCGGGTAGGCGCTCCAAAGGGATGCCAGCGCGCCTGCCAGCATCGGTGAAGCCAGCGACGTACCACTCGACATGCCGAGTTGGACGCCCGAACCACCTGCCGTCACGACTTGGTCGCCAGGCGCTACGAGGTCGGGTTTGATACGCCCGTCGGGCGTCGGCCCCAGTGAACTGAACGACGCGCGCTGCCCGTCGAAATCCACGGCGCCCACCGCTATCAACCCCGGCGCATCCGCCGGCACACCGATGTAGCGCCACGCGCCATCGCCTTCGTTGCCTGCACTGTTGCAAACAATCATGCCTTTTGTAGCCGCAATAGCAGCGCCCCGCGAGCCGATGGCCGTGCGTCCGTCTAATTTTAAATATTTGTGATTCAGCGAAGTATCGTTAAAATGCGTGTAACCGAGTGAGGCGTTCACAATGTCGGCGCCAATGCTGTCCGCCCATTCGGCGCCTGCGATCCAGTTAAACTCCTCGATGGGATATTCGCCGGCGGTATCTTCCGTTTTGAGCAAAAAATAGGTCGCATCGGGAGCCGTTCCGATGAAATAGCCGGGCAAATTGGCCGCCATCACGGAAAGAACGGAGGTGCCATGCTGCGCGCTTTCGTACACGGCAGCGTCGCGTTCCACAAAGTCCCAGCCCGGGAAAAGACGACCTTTCAACGCCACACTGTCGAAAAAAGGGAGCGTGTCCACGTTCGTGAATCCGCCATCCATCACTGCCACCCAGATGTTTTCGCCGCGATGCCCGGCCAGGTACAACGCCGTCGCATCGAGCAGGCTGTTTTGCAGGCCGCTGTAACCGAAAACGCCGCCGCCATCAGGTTGAGGATAAGACGGGATGGGAGTGCGTTTTTTGGCGCGCCGGTTAGGCGGATTTTTTACCGGAATATGCCGGCCGATGTAGTCCACCTTTTTTACGAAAGGCAATTTTTTCAAACGCGCAGCGCCTGCCGAATCGGCCACAACAGCGGCGGCATTCAGCCAGCGCGAAGTGCTGTGGATTTTTACACCGTTGATTTTCAGGGCATTCACATAGTCGGGATTGACCGGCAAATCATTTTCCACGATGGAAATACCTGCGAGGGCGCGTCGCTCGAGGGCACGGGCTGAAAGAAATTCAGCCGGACGACAGGTGCAATATGGCGAGTTGTTTTTGTCGCTGAATTCGACCCAATACTTGTTGAGCCGGGGTGTTTGCGCCGCCATGGACGCGGCGACACCAAGACAGGACAACAGAAAAACAAACTTGAATCTTCGCATAAGAACGGATGATTTTGTTTCATAACTTCGGATAAAAACACGGCGCAATCTGCAAAGTTTTATCCAACATGAAGCGCGCCGCCCGGAGGCCTCGCTTCTTCAGGCATATCCAGTTGCTGTTACCAGGCTATAGGACCATGATGCCACCGACCCTCGGGATTTGTCCGGATACGAACGCTGCCCGTTCAGGTTCGGACATTTTTTCTGCTAAAAATTTTTATCAAAAGTATGAAAAACAGGGAGTTGTAAATATGGAGTATGATTTGGGCGGTAGAAATGACGTGTTCTTAAAAAGTCGGCTATGATACAAAACTACCTTAAAGTTGCTCTGCGCAACCTGCGCAAGCACCGCACGTTTTCTTTCCTCAATATTTTCGGATTGGCCATCAGCATGAGCGTGTGCCTGCTGCTCATTATGCTCATCAAGGATGCCTACAATTTCGACCGCTTCCACCCCGAAGGCGAGCGGGTCTATCGCATCCTGACCGAAGCGCAGCGCAAGGAAGGGCGCGCCGAGTCGTACGCCAGTTCGCCTTTTCCGGTGGGTAAAACGTTGAGCGAAAACTACACTCAGGCCGAACTTTGGACACCCGTCGTGCACATGGGCGGCGGCAATTTGAAGTTGGGCGAAAAAACATTCAACTTCAGCGGCCTGTACTCCGACGCGACTTTTTTTCAAATGTTCGGTTTTCAGTTGGAAAACGGTGTTGCAGCGCAAGCCCTCGAAGCGCCCTACTCGCTCGTGCTTACCCGCGAATTGGCCTTGCGAATGTTCCCGAACGAAAACCCTCTTGGCAAAACCCTCGAAGTCGAAGGCTTCACAGAGCCGTTCAAAGTGACAGGTGTTTTGAAAGAATTTCCCGGAAAAACCCACTTCGAGTTCACGGTGCTCGCTTCGCTCGCCACGCAATTGGCCGAAGAAAAACTGCCCGACGGCTATCAGGTCACCGGCAACTGGCTCAACTATTACCGCACCTACAACTTCGTCCGCCTCGCGCCCGGCGCAAACAGCACGGCAGCCGAACAAACCCTCGCCGACATTGCCAAAGAAAAATACGCCGGGCTGGAAATCGAAAGCCGCGATGCTGGCTACCGTTTTGTCTTGCAACCACTGTCGGAAATTACGCCCGGCATCAATCTTTCCAACAGCATGGGCGCAGGTATGCCCAATGGCCTCATTTGGTTTTTGAGCATGCTCGGAGTGGCCATCATGCTCTCGTCCTGTTTCAACTACACCAACCTGACCATCGCCCGCGCCCTCACCCGTACCCGCGAGGTGGGTGTGCGCAAAGTATTGGGTGCGAGTCGGATGCAGGTATTTGGCCAAATCATCAGCGAAGCCGTCGTTACTTCCTGTCTTGCTTTGGTGGCGGCCTATTTTATGATGAAAATGCTGAAACCGCAGTTCGACCAATTGAGCATCACCGAATCACTCGACGTACGCATCCGGGAAGACTGGCAATTGTTCGGTCTCTTTCTTGTCTTTGCGGTGGCAGTAGGTACGGTGGCCGGTTTGTTGCCCGCACTCACTTTGTCAAAAACGAGGCCCATCGCCGTGCTCCAACGGCTTCAAAACCTGCGGCTCATGCAGCGCGTCGGTCTGCGCAAAGTGCTGCTGACGGTGCAATTTACGCTCACGCTGATTTTTCTCATCACCATGACCATTGCCTGGCGACAAGGCGAACACGCGATTTCGGTCAATTTCGGTTTCGACCATCCGCAGACACTCTTGGTGGAGTTGCAAGGCCAACCTTTCGAGCGCGTGTCGGCAGTGTTGGGGCAGGTGAGCGGCGTGGAATCTTTGTCCGGCATTTCGATTCCGATGGGAACCTGGATGGATGGATCGGACGATGTACGCAGCGATTCGGTGCCGGAAAAAACAGGCGTACGCCAATACTTTGTGGACCACCGTTATTTGACGCAGTTCAACCTTCCATTGACGGTTGGAGAAAATTTCCCCGAAAACCCTGCCCAAAAACGCGAGACTTTTGCCATTGTCAATGAAACCTTTGTACAAAAATTCAAACTCGGCAACCCGCACGAGGCAGTGGGCAAAAACTTGCTCATCGGCGACAGCCTCAACCTCATTGTGCGCGGCGTGGTCAAGGATTTTCCTTTCAAACCCGCCGTGTATAAAATGGAGCCGCTGCTGCTGCGCTACGACCCGGCGCAACTGGGCGTGCTCAATCTGAGCCTTGCCGGCGGGAACATCCCGGCCACATTCCAAAAATTAGAGACGGAATGGAACCGGCTGGCTCCAAATACGCCATTTCAGGCAGATTTTTTTGACGAAACGGCTCGTGCCACTTTTTCCGAAGCCCTCGATTTGGTGCGTGTTGTCGGCTTTTTTGGCCTGATGGGCATGGTCATCGCCTGCATGGGTTTGCTCGGTATGGCCATCTACACCGTCGAGACGAAAGCCAAAGAAGTCAGCATCCGAAAAGTGGTGGGCGCCAATGCCCGCGATTTGGCTCTCTTGCTCTCGAAAGGGTATCTGACCTTGCTCGGCATTGCTATTCTGATTTCTGTTCCGGTTGCATGGTTTTTGGGCGCGCAAATGCTCCAAACTTTTGCTAATCGCATCGCGCTGTCGCCCCTGCTGTTTTTGCCCGGTATTTTGCTGCTGCTATTGGCGGCAAGTCTTGCAGTCGGTTCACAGACTTTGCGGGCGCTGCGCTCCAACCCGGTGGCGCATTTGAGAAGTGAATAAAACCAGCCTTGCAAGATGCTGAAAAACAGGTTATCCGCTAAATCCGGCGATTTTCGACGTCGGCTGGCAGTCCCAGATTTTGAAAGGGTTCATATTTTCTTTTTGTGAAACGAAGTGTTCGATATTTTGACCTTTCGGCTGCACTTTTACTCCAAGTGCCAGACATTCCATGTTTTCAAAACATGGAATGTCTCCTCCGCAAATGACCCAAAAGAAAATGTGCGCCCTTTCAAATCTCAAATTATTTTTTCACCACCATCCTCACCACTTTCCCTTTTTCAAACCTGACAACGACCCGATAGCCTCCTGCCGGAAAGCCATCGAGCGGGATTTCCTCCACGTCTTTCAATCTTTCATTTTTCTCAAAAATCAGTTTTCCCTCCGAATCAAAAAACTGAATCCCGAGTGGTCGCGTCGCCGCTTCCGAACAATCCACCGTCAGCCAGTGGCTCGCAGGGTTGGGGAAAAGACGAATAAGGCCGAGCCCTTGCGGCTCCCCCGTCGCCACACCCGACACCACGACCTCGATAGTTTGTTGCAAAATCGAGACGCCGCAAGGGCTGGTAGCAATCAGCGTCACGGTGTATGTGCCACTCGTGGCGTATTGGTGATGAATGTTGTTGCCCTGCACTTGCGGATAGCCGTCGCCAAAATCCCAGGTGCAGGAAGCGGCGTTTTGGCTCAGGTTGGTGAATTGAATCACCCCGCCGGAGAAGGCCTGGTAGTTGAAATTCGCCACCGGAAAATCGAAAATCTGAATGTTGAAAGTTTGCTCTACTGTATCGCTCCCGACGCTGTTGCCGACAATAAGTTGGGCCGTGTAAGCACCCGAATTCGTAAACGAAACACTCGGATTTTTATCGGTGGAAGCTGCCGGATTTCCCCCGGGAAAACTCCATTGGAACGAGGTCGCATTGACCGAAGAGAGGTTTTCAAACTCAACTGTCGCCAGCCCGCAACCCAGTATCTCATCCTCGACAAAAAAGCCCGCCGTCGGTGGCAACAAAATAGTCAGCGTTTGTTGGGTCGAGACGGTATCGCAGTTGTTCCACACCGTCAAAGTGACAATGTAAGTTCCTTCCTCGGTGTAAGTATGAACAGGGTCCGAGTCATAGGAAATCGTGTTGTCGCCAAAATCCCACAGCAAATTGGGCGCATCCTGGCTTAGGTCGGCAAATTGTACCATGCCATTATTTTGAACAAAAAATACGAAGTCGGCGACTGGCAGCGGATTGACGGAAACAGCCACTATCTGGCTAAAGGTATCTTGCCCGGCGGCATTCGATACAATCAATGTTGCAAAGTAAAGCCCTGTTGTCGTGTAAGTTACGGTCGGATTTGCCTGGTTGGAAGCCGAAGGATTCCCGCCGGGAAACGACCATGAAAAACTTGTGGCAGTGCCAGTGGAAGTATTTGTAAACGGCACTTGCACGGCGTCGCCACAGCCTTCTACCGGCGACGGAAACGTGAAACCAGCCGTCGGCGCAAGCAAAGTAGTAACCGTTTGTGTTGCTGTCGCAGTGTCGCAATCGTTGATGGCGTAGAGGGTCACTGTAAAAGTCCCCTCCGTTGCGTAGGTGTGTTGCGGGTTGGGAGTAGTGCTCGTCGCGCCATCTCCGAAATCCCAGAAATAATTTGCCGCTACCGAGAGATTGTTGAAATCTACCGTTGCGCCGTTTTGGGAAAAAGTAAAACCGGCAAGCGGAGCGGGATTCACTATCAAATTTGCTTCTAATGAAATGGTCTCATAACATCCTGCCCGCGATACCCGGCATCGAAAACGCAGGCCGTCCTGACTTTCCAAAATATTTGAAACTGTGAGCGTATCACTCTGAAAACCGGCAAACTGTGTTCCGCCCGTGATGTCCTGCCAACCGGATCCATCATTTGTCTGCCACTGATAATCCCAACTTCCGTTGTTTGCCAACACTAAAAAAACTGCCGTTTCGCCTGGACAAAGCGTATCGGAAAGCGGCGAACCAACGACCTCAGGAATCGCATAATCTTCCGTACCCTGCGGTATGTCGGAGAGGTTTTCTGTCAGGCCGGCGTCGCCATTGCTTGCGCCACTGGTGGAGCCATTGCAACTGTTGGTGGAGCCCGTGACGACACCTGCCAATCCTCCGGCTGGCGATGCAATGCCAAACAAATTGGTCAAAATGCGCCCCCCGGAGCCGCCGCCACCCGGACCGAAACAGCGGTTTGCATTGTTATTTATGGTGTTGCCGCCGTTTCCGCCGTTGGCCCGAACGATGAGTCCCGGCAGTGCTGCATTGGCTTGCAGCCAAATGGTGCCGCCCGCGCCACCACCGCCCGCACCGTCGCCTTGTGCCGCTCCTGCCGTCAGTCCGTTGGCTGAAATGACCGGGAAAGAGCCATTTATGTCGTCCGCCGAGATAACCACGATGCCGCCACCATTGCCGCCCGCACTAAAAAGTGTGTTGTTGGAATGGCCAGCGCCGCCGCCGCCGCCCATAAACAGCCGGCTTGCCGTAAAAAAGGTACCGTAGCCCCGGACGCCGGGGTAATAACCGTCGCAGCCCAACGATGTAGGCTCATCGTTGTCGCCGCCATTGCCGCCGTCGGTAATGTTGCCGCCGCCGCCGCCGCCCGCGTTGTGGTCGTTTCCACCGCCACCGCCGTTGGCCTGCGGACCGCGACCGAGTTCTTTGCCGGCTTCCGGCAGTGCAATGCCTTCCCCTTTATAGCCACCGCGCCAGTTGGGAATCCCGTAATAATAGCCGACTTCAGGGATAAGAAAATTACAATTGTTGCCAGCGCCCACGTACGCTTGTCCACCTCGAAAACCTGCTCCGTCGGCGATGACGGGAGCATTTAGCGTCAAAGTTCCGGCAACATCGAAGGCCAAAACGCCGCCTGTAGAGCCATTCCAGGGCTGGCATTTCAGGGTATCGGTCACGATGGCATTGGCAAATTGGGGGATAGTCACAACCTGTAGTTTGCCGGGTATGGAATAAGCATACACGAGTCTTTTTTGCACGAAAATCACATTCGGGCCGACCGAATCAATCACGGCGCGCTCATAGCGACCAGCAAAATTCATGGATTGAATCAGGCCGTACAAGAAATTATTGTTCGACACGATGTCGGCGCCTTGCATCTGAATCAAAAGTATCGGGGCGCCTTTTCTGAAACCGGTCGTATCGCTCACGGTGAGCCTGCCGGAGCAAGTATCAATGGCGGTGACCGCTGCGTAGCGGTTGATGATGCCGGAAATTTGAGAGGTTTGAGCGTTTGAGTAGATAATTTGGAAGAGAAGAAGGATTAGGAAAAAGTGTTTGATCGGATTGTTCATGTGGAATCGATTTATGGTTGTCTGCAAAATTTTACGCGATCGGAACCGCGCTTTGAACGCACAAAAACAAATGATGTTTGGTTGTTCGGATGATGTGTTCGTACATTTGCGCCCTCGAAAAGCCCGGTGTTGTCTCGGACAAGTAATCGGGCGAGTTTTTTCTCACTTAAATTTTCAAATTTCAGAACATGGCAGTCAAACTCCGTCTGCAACGCAAAGGTCGCAAAGGCGCACCTTTTTATCACATTGTAGTCGCTGATGCCCGCGCTCCGCGCGATGGCCGTTTCATCGAAAAAATCGGCACTTACAATCCCCTCACCGTCCCTGCGACGATTGAAATCAACCGCGACAAAGCCTACGACTGGTTGGCAAAAGGCGCACAACCCACTGATACTGTGCGCGCTATCCTTCGTTTCAAAGGCGTTTTGCTGAAAAAACACCTCGAACGCGGCGTGAAAAAAGGCGCCCTGACGCCCGAACAAGCGGAAGCACAACTCGCACAATGGATCGAGCAGAAAGAAGCCCGTATCGCTGCCCGCCGCGAAGCCACTGCGGAGAATAAACGCAAATTTGTCGCCGCTGTGGATGGCACTGCCAAAGTAAAAGCCAAGCCTGCGCCGCCAGTAGAGGAAGCGCCAGCTGTTGAAGAAGTAGCAGAAGCAGAAGAGGCAGTTGTGGAAACAGTCGCTGCTGAGCCGGTAGCAGAAGTAGCCGCTGAGGTTGTGGAAGCTGTGGCAGAAGAAACGGCTCCCGCTGCTGAGGAAGCCACTCCAGCCGCTGAAGAAGAAAAATCTGAAGAAGCATAAACAAAATCTTTCGGGCGAATTCGTATGTTTGCCCACGATTTTGATGGTGAAATAAAGACCTGGTAAAGTCCTGTGTGGCTTTACCGGGTCTTTTTTCAAAATACCCCTCGTTTTTTACGTTTTTACACTCTCAAGCCTGTCATTATGCAGCCATTAGATGAAAAATATTACGACCGTTTGAATGAAATCGCGGCGGCCATTCAGGATTCGCCGAATCTGGCGCTCTATCTCGAAGAGGAAGAAGACGAATATTACAACACGCTTCGCCAGGAATTCGAGCCACTGCTGTCTGATTTGCACCACCAGGTGGCAGCAGAAGCGCCTTTGCAGTTGGTCACTTTTGAAAAATACTTGTTGGAGCCGCCGTTCGAGGGGCTGTACCTGCCACGCGTACTGGGTTATGCGGTGCTGCGCGGTGAAATCAGTGACCAATACAAATACGTGCGCCCAAACGACCACTTCAAGGATATTTTGCTCGCGATTTGCCAAAGCGTTCATTTCGAGCAACTTAAAAAACGGATTGGCCAGAGTATCACGGTTGGTTTCGCGCTCAGCAGCGATATCTGGATTACCAACCTGATGAGTCTGGTGGAAAACAAACGCATTCGTTACTTCCTCCAGCAGTGCAAGAATGACCGCTACCGCGACCTGAAAGAACGCGCCGATTTGTACCGCCGCTATTCCAACCAGTTCAAAAACGAACTGTATTACTCGGCGGATTTTCCCACTTCGCTGGGCGAAATGAAAGCCAACTTTTCCGCCCTGCGACAATTTTTACTCAAACGCTTCGAAGTGGGCGGTGTGAACGACAGCCTGAAAGAGCAGATGAAGGGATTTTTGGACAACAAAAATTTTCAGGGAACTGACGAGTATCTCGAAATGCTGGCGATGTACGGCAATTTTACAGACCTCGACCCGGCAGAACGTTTGACTTTTGCCACGCATTTTGAACGCGAACGCCGCTCTGCGCAAGAATTTGACATCCGTTATCTGCGATTCCTCGTGTCCTTGTACGCATCGCCGGGCATTTCTTCAGTGAATGACGAGCGCATGAGCGCAGCGATTGACAAGGCCTGGAAAGACAAAATCTCGGATTACTACCGCATTGCCGATAAAATTCACAGTCTCGGTTATGTACATCCCGATGCTATCGAGGCCGTTCAGGAATTTTACAACACCCACCAGGGACTTTCGGTGGAGAGCGAGTGCCTGCGCCAATTGATTTTGACCTACTTCACGCGGCTCATCAGCGGGCTCACCGAGCGCGAATACGTGGATTATTTCGAGTTGAACAAGATTTTCAGCGTTTACATGAAAATCTTTGGCAACCAGCAGTTTAACCAGGCGGTAGAGAAGGTTTCGATGGTGTACATCGGCAAATTGTTGAAGAAATTCACGGACAAACGCGCCAAGGATTACCAGGATGTGAAGCGTTTTGTTTCCACCCAGTTTGTGGACTTCGGATTCCTGACCGACAAAGAGGTGGTGGAAATGTTCAAAACCCGCCGCAAACGCCGCAAAGCGACCGAGGCGTAAAACCGTTGTTCGGTTATTGTTGCCCGTTGTTCGTTCTTTTTTGGAAAATGGTCGAAGCGCAGGCGGGAGTCATTTTTTGAAAAATACTTTCGCCTGCGTTTTTATTCGTTCAAAAATAAATCTCCGGTCGCCTGAAACGCTGACCTCCCCACATTATGTCAGTTTTAATTTTTCTCATTGTCCTGTACATTTTGCTCGGTGTGAGCATGATGAAATTGTTTGAAAAAGCGGGAATCCCCGGCTGGAAAGCCCTCGTGCCGGGTGTGGCAGCCGTCGAGTGGTGCAAAATGGTGGGCCGCAAACCCCGCTACGCGTGGTGGTTTTTATTCCCGATTGTCAATATTTTCATCTATGCCGGGCTGGTGATTGACATGGTGCGTTCTTTTGGCAAACACAGTTTTTGGCAGGCGGCGCTGGCGGTGATTTATGCGCCAATTCCGTTTTTCCAAATTGGTTTGGACAAAAACAGCCGCTACGAAGGGCCGATTCTGGAACGCGAACGCGAGTTCCACCGGCTGCACCACGAGGCTACCGAGAAAAATGACAAACTGGCGCTGAAAAAACTGGAGACAGAGTACGCCTACTTGCACAAATCCCAGTTGCGCGAATGGACAGAAGCCATCATTTTTGCTGTGTTTGCGGCGGCTTTCATTCGTATGTTCCTTATCGAGGCCTACGTCATTCCCACGCCTTCGATGGAAGGTTCGCTCAAAGTCGGCGACTTTTTGTTCGTCAGCAAAGCCCACTACGGCATTCGCACGCCCATGACCGTCGTGCAATTTCCTTTGGTACACAACCGCATGCCGTTCAATCTCGGCGAATCTTACCTGAAAAACCCCTCTTTGCCGTACTACCGGCTTCCTGCGATTGAAAAAATTGACCGCAACGAGCCAGTCGTGTTCAACTGGCCTGCCGGCGACAGCGTAATCATCACGCCGCAGCGTAGTTGGGCAGTTTCTCAATTAAAACAGCAATCAGGTGGCGGCATTCCGCCCAGTGTGGAAATCATCACGCGTCCGGTGGACAAAAAAGATCACTACATCAAACGCTGTGTCGGCTTGCCGGGCGACAGCCTTTCGATCCGTGGCGGGCAGATTTATATCAACGGCGCGGCGATACAAAACCCGACGCACCGACAGTTTTTGTACCAGGTGACGCCGCAAAATGTCAACCTGAAAAAAATGGAAGAATGGGGTGTTTCCGACTTTTCGCTCGCTAATCAGGGCTTCTTTTTCCTCGACGACGATCAGGTGCAAAAGATAAAATCACTGGGGCCGAACTACAAAGTGGAACGTTATCCGCAAGATAACCGGATGCCCGGTCAGGTTTTTCCCAACGACGCCAAACGCTACGGCGGCTGGACAATAGACGATTTTGGGCCGATTTATATTCCCAAAAAAGGCGTCACTACCCCGCTCAATCTCGACAACTTGCCTTTTTACACACGCATCATTTCGGCCTATGAAGGCAATAAACTCGAAGTGCGCGACGGCAAAATTTTCATCAACGGTCAGGAAGCGAACTCCTACACTTTCAAGCAGGATTATTACTGGATGATGGGCGATAACCGCCACAATTCGGAAGATTCGCGTTTCTGGGGTTACGTACCCGAAGATCACATTGTCGGCAAACCGCTCTTTATCTGGTTCTCCACGAAAAATGGCAGTTTCCGCGATGGCATCAACTGGAACCGCATTTTCAAATCGGCCAGCACGATGTAAGTTTTCCCGGCACAGCGTTTACAGATTTTTTAAAAATAAGAGTAGCGGTGGCATGACTTCGGGTCGTACCACCGCTTTTTTTCAAAATAGTTTTTTCCATTTTGGGAAAATCCGTGAAATCTGTAGCAAAACCTACCTTGCGGCAAAAAATCAGACATGACTTATCTCCCTGCCGCTCAACGCTATCAGTCCATGCAATATCGCCGTTGCGGACGCAGCGGCTTGAAACTTCCCGCCGTTTCGCTCGGTCTTTGGCACAACTTCGGCCATGTGGACGTGTTCGAAAATTGCCGTAAAATCCTTCACCTGGCTTTCGATGCGGGCATCACACATTTTGATTTGGCCAACAACTACGGCCCGCCGCCCGGCTCCGCCGAAGAGAATTTCGGACGTATCCTGCGGCAGGATTTTCGCGGCTACCGCGACGAGTTGATTGTTTCTACCAAAGCAGGCTATCACATGTGGGAAGGACCTTATGGCGAATGGGGCTCCAAAAAATACCTCATTTCGAGCCTCGACCAAAGCCTGAAACGTATGGGGCTGGACTACGTGGACATCTTTTATTCGCACCGGCCCGACCCCGACACGCCATTAGAAGAAACCATGTCGGCGCTCGACCTGGTGGTGCGGCAAGGCAAAGCCCTCTACGTCGGCATTTCCAATTATCAAAACAAAGAAGCGGAGCAGGCCATTCGCATTTTGAAAGAACTCGGCACGCCCTGCCTCATTCACCAGCCGAAATATTCCATGTTCGAGCGCTGGGTGGAAGGCGGCCTGCTCGATATCCTCGAACGCGACGGCGTAGGCTGCATCCCATTCTCTCCACTAGCGCAGGGCTTGCTGACAAATAAATATTTGCAAGGTATCCCCGAAGACTCGCGCGCCGCCAAACCGCACGGTTTTTTGAAGGAAAGCGCCATCACGGAGGGGCGGCTTCGCCAAATCCGCGCGCTCAACGACATCGCCCAGGCGCGTAGCCAAACCCTCGCACAAATGGCCCTTTCGTGGATTCTCAAAGACCCGCGCATCACCTCCGTACTTGTGGGCGCCAGCCGCCCGGAACAGTTGGCGGATTCACTAAAATGTCTTGATAATCTGCAATTTGCAAAAGAAGAACTGGCGCGAATCGAGGAGATTTTAAAATAACAAATCCAGCATTTGTCTCAATTCAATACTTCATTTCAACTTTTCGCAGCATGAATCGATGGACCCTTATCTCTGAAATTTTCAGGAAAAAATCCTTCCTCTGCGTGGGGCTCGACAGCGAGTTGAGCAAAATTCCGAAACATTTGCACGACTCGGACGACCCGGTTTTTGAGTTCAACCGCCGCATCATAGACGCCACACGCGACCTCTGCGTGGCTTACAAACCCAACCTTGCTTTCTACGAAAGTCTCGGCCCCGGCGGCTGGCAGACCCTCGCCCGGACGGTCGAATACATTGGCTCCGAGCATTTTATCATCGCCGACGCCAAACGCGGCGACATCGGCAACACCAGCAGGATGTACGCCGAAGCCTTTTTTTCAAAGTTGAATTTCGACGCTGTGACCGTCGCGCCTTACATGGGTGAGGATAGTGTGACGCCATTTCTCGGCTTCGACGGCAAGTGGGTGATTTTGCTGGCGCTCACCTCGAACAAAGGCAGCGATAATTTTCAGCGCGACTGGCTCGAAGACAGCCGCGAAATGGTGTGGGAAAAAGTGATGCGCGTGGCGCAGCAGTGGGGTACGCCGGAGAATCTGATGTTCGTCGTCGGCGCTACGCACCCCGATGCATTCGTCCGTGTCCGCGAAATAGCGCCCGATAGTTTCCTGCTCGTGCCGGGTGTGGGTGCGCAAGGCGGCGACTTGGCGGCTATCGCCAAAAATGGTTTGACCAAAGATTGCGGACTGCTTGTAAATGCTTCACGCAGTATACTTTATGCTTCGCCGGATGAAGATTTTGCCGAAAAAGCGCGCGCCGAAGCGTTGAGAATGCAACAAGAAATGGCAGCATTTTTATAGGCGCCCGAGATTAATTCAATGGTATTTTTGACAAAATGTCTTGACAGGAAAGCCTTGGGGTTTCCCGTCAAGACATTTTTTATTTCCCATCATGAGAAATCTTATAATGACCTGTTCTTCAGTGTTCACGGCTGTTGGGCAGGCAGCATTAAATGCACAAACTCTTCTTTACGAGCCTGCAAAATGAAAACTCCTACGGTACAGGGAGACGCTTTTTTGTGAAACAGTGCATTGCATTATAGTTCACTTAATTTTCTAACCACACATTCAACTCCCTAAATTATGTCAACAAAAGGCCAAGGGGTACGACGCGATGCTTTTGTCAAAAGTGTCCGTCCTGACCCGAAATCTAACGAAGAACTGGTGCTGCTGCAAGGTTACATCGGCGATTCTGACCAGAACGGCTACATCCGCGTGTACGCCGACCCGACCTTGAGCGATTTTATTGAACTACTCGAAAAGGACATTTGCTACGCTGACTCCGTCAGTACTGAAGAAGACCCACTCGGCGGCAGCCGCCTGTGGGTACGCAAAACGACTGTATTCACTGCTGGTGAACCCGGCCATGTCAACCGTGTCAAATCTTCCTTCCTGGAGGGAGATATTGTGAAAGCATTTGGCGACACTGGAAACATTCCGACTGTGGTAGCAAGACCACTTAGCCTGGGCGGCAATTGCACGGTTACTGCTCCTGTAACCCGCTTCCGCTCTTGTTTGGCGGTATGTTTTTCACGAAACAATATTACCTGTGAGGTAAACGGCGGGGAGACAATTCAGACAATACCGGCTACTCGTTTCCGCTCCTGCATAGCAATCTGTAACATCTCAAGGAACAACGTTACTTGCGAAGTAGTATTTACAACGAACCAAACGGCTTGCCGGTTGACCCGACAGCCAGTGCGCTGCTCACTTGTTTGTACGGTTGCAGAGTGTCAGGCAGGTACGATACGGCTACCAACTACTATCTGGACAAATACGACAGTGGTTAATCCGACGATCGAACAAATTAATCCGGCGGCACAGCAACAGTTTGGAACAGGCTACACAGGTGGTTTCGATCCCTATCAGACGGCTAATCTTGGTTATTAATCATCTCGCATTCATTTCTAACGGATTGGAAAACAATTCGTTGGAAAAACTTGCACTGTTTGCCGGCGGAGCGGAGCACCGCTCCGCCGGATGTTGTTTCACGAAAAATACCCTACCTCGTGCTACTTTCCTACGAAAATATTGCTCACTATCTTTTGGAAAAAGGCTTGATTGACCTGGAATCCATTGTGAGAGGAGAATTCAGCGTACGCGACCAATCAAGCCGCAACGCCAATTTCGCTGTTAATCGGGAGTACAGGCCAGCCTACCTGGTCAAACAAGTCCGCGCGCACGACCAGGAAAAGCGTGAGACGCTTCGCATCGAAGCCACCTGTTATTGGCTGGCAAACAACGACGAAGCGTATCAGGTGCTACGCGGATTTCTGCCGCGGTACTACGAGTATGATTATCTGCATCATATTCTCGTCCTCGAACTCCTTACCGAGGTACAAAGCCTGCATGACTATTATTATCGAGGCGCAGGTACTTTTCCGGCGATTATCGCTCAAAAACTTGCTGAACTCCTCGCCTCCTATCATAAACATGATTTGGGAGCATTTGAAGGCCAAAGAAGTTTTTCATTATTCAAAAAACGTAAACCCTGGGTTTTCACATTCACCGAAGAAGGGTTGCACGATTGGTTGAACAATCCTATGCTTGGCAATGCTGAGAAACAATCGGTTAAACTCATTTTGGAGCATCCGGAATTCATGAAGCACCTTCGCCAATTAGGCGAAGAGTGGGAAGCAAAAAGTCTCATACATGGGGATATAAAATTTCCAAACTTCCTGATAAACAGTGATTTTGAATCGGATAGCCAGCCTGATATACGACTTATCGACTGGGAATTGGCAGACATCGGCGATCCCCTCTGGGATGTGGCCGCCATTTTTCAGAACTACCTTTCGCTTTGGCTCAACGCTGAAATTGGGCAGCGATATCACCCCGCCGAAACTATGTCCGTGAGCTTGGAGTCCTTACAACCTTCCATGAGAGCATTTTGGACGCGCTACGTTGAATTGGCTTGTTGGAGTCCATCTGAAGCCCGACAAAAACTGGAAAAAAGTTTGCGTTACACAGCCCTTAAACTGGTCCACACATGCTTCGAGTCTGTGCAAGGTGTAAACGATATGTCGCTCTACGGTGCAAAAACTTTGCAACTCAGTCTCAATCTGCTCAACCAACCCGATGTCGCCATCGGCGATCTGTTGGGCATACAAACTACCGCCAATCGCTATGCAACCGCCGACCCATCTTGATGATTTACAGCAAATTATATCTGCCGTACATATATCGCCCGATGGACAAATAAGTTTCCAAGGGAAACCTTATCAAGGTTACGATTACCCTGAGGCGAGCGTCGAAGCGCGCATTTTTCATAACCTCGGCAATCTATTGTATTCAGCCTGCTACACTCGAGCCGGACTTCAAGACAAAGACAAAAATCTTTTGGGAAATCCCGACTCGGATATGTCTTTTTTATCTGCCCTTCGCGACGCGAACGCTTCGACAGAACATTACGATTGCGGTTGGATAGTGGAGGAAATTGAGCAAACAGGCAGTGTGATTGTGCGTAAAGGGGGCAATAAACGCCACACTTATGCAGGCGATTTTATCCGTGAGCACTTCGGACAAGGGCCGCTTCAACGTGGAGAACAAGTCAATCTCAAGGTCGTAGCGGAGTATGGAGCGGACCCGCAAGATCGCGAACTGTTTTACCATGTCTTTGGTAAAACACTACTTGACAACAATAACTCTTTTCTCGTTCGCCTCTATTTTCACCTTTCGCCCGAAGGAGCAGAGCGTCTCGTTGCCTTGATTTCCAGACGATTGAACGATTTTAGCATTCCTTTTCAATTCAAATGTATTAATCATCCCGACTTTTTCACACGTTGTGACACCGCTGTTCTCTATATTGATAAACGCTATTTTGAAGTCGTTACAGAATTGCTCGCCGAAGGTTATCCGGATTTGAGGCCTTACCTGAAAAATGATTTGCCGATGTTTACTAAAGTGCTTGCACCAGGTATCGGCTTTGCCGAAAACCCATTTTCATCGAGTGAGAGTTTTGGCACGAGCCGATGTAAAATCATTGCACAAGGCATTGTAAATGCCTGGAAATCAGGATACGGAAAGGAAGTTTGGCAAGATTTCATTTTGCAAAATCTCCAAAAACACTTCCTTCGCCCTGATGCGCTACACCTCAATCCGAATTCCGGTTATCCTTATCAATCCCCCGTTTTTGAAAACTAAAATGCCATGCGAGAACAATTTTTGAATGCTGCCATTCAAATCGGTAACAACATTTGTCGCGACGCGCTTCGCCATAACGGACAGGCCAACTGGATAGGGGCGAATAGCGATATTGTAGGCAACGGCGCTCGTCCTTATTATGCGGCTTTGAAAGGCGCCTGGTACGATGGCACTTCAGGTATAGCGTGGTTCTTGGCGCAATTGTACAGCGTTAGTGGTGAAAAACGCCATGCCAAACTCGCCCTTGAGGCTATTGAACAAGCTCTCAGCGTTGCCCCAAAAATCGAACATGGCAAACTCGGATTTCATGCGGGCCAGGTCGGCATCGCTTTTTCATCAATTGAAATTGGGGAAAAAACAGGGAGCAGCGAACTCATAGAGCGCGGTTTGCATTTGCTGAGTAGCCTCCGGAATTTGCAGGAATCGGAATACACGCTTGATGTGATTGACGGTTGCGCAGGAGCAATCCCGGCCATCATCAGAATTAATCAGCGCTATTCAGATCTGGCGTTGGACACTTTACTTTTTAAAATGGGCGACTACTTGCTCCGTGAAGCACAGGCCGAGCACACGGGTATTTCCTGGAACACCATGCCTGAAGGTACGAGTGCCAATCTCACTGGTTACGCACACGGCACGGCGGGCATCGCCGCCGGATTGCTCGAACTCTGGCATTACACCCGGGACGAGCGTTACCAAAAAGCCGCGTTTGCCGGCTTTGCTTACGAGGATGCTTGCTATGACGCAACGCAGAAAAATTGGCCTGACTTTCGGGAATATGAGACAGCAAATTCGACAGGCGAAGCGTCGGCGCCGCGTTGTGGATGTGCCTGGTGCCATGGCGCGCCAGGTATTGGTCTTGCCCGCTTGCGGGCATTCCAATTGACTGATAAAGAAAGTTTTAAGTCTACAGGCTTGGCGGCTGCAGATACCACCGCGGGTCATTTTAGCCGTCGGCAGTTGGGTAATTTCAGTCTTTGTCACGGACTGTTTGGTAACGCTGACCTACTGTTTTCTGCCTCTGAAATGACGGGGGATGAAGGGTTTGCGCAAAAAGTGGAAGTGGTAGCAGCCGAAGCCATCGAACAGTTTCAAAAACGCAATATACCCTTTCCAAACGGTACACCTGGCGATTTTAATGCACCCGATATGATGTTGGGGCAGGCCGGGATTGGTTATGGTTTTTTACGCCTGTTTGACAGAATCAGATTCGAGTCGGTTTTGCTTGTTCATTGATTGATTTCTTACAAAAGAGATGTGTAAACAGGGCTTTATTGCTTGTTGAGCCATTGATTTGCCATCTGTGCATTCAGGCAATTTTCAGCCGCCAAAGCCCCTTTGCGCGCCACCATTACCCCGTAGCGAATGTCGTGGATACCGTCCTTGCTGTGCGCGTCAGGGTTGATGCTGATGGAGATGCCGAGCTGTGTGGCTTCAGGTATCAGCGTCCAGTCGAGGTCGAGGCGGTAGGGGTTGGCGTTCAGTTCGATGGCGACTTTGTGTTTCACGCAGGCTTCGAACACTTTTTCCCAATCGAGCGGATAACCTTCGCGGCTCAACAGTAGCCGTCCGGTCGGGTGACCGAGGATGGTCGTGTGCGGGTTTTCGATGGCGCGGACGACCCGTTCGGTGGCTTTTTCGCGCGTCATTTTCAAATTCGAATGCACCGACGCGATAACGAAATCGAATTTTTCCAGCAAAGAATCCTCGTAGTCGAGCGAACCGTCGTTCAAAATATCGCTTTCGATGCCTCTGAAAATGCTAAACGGCGCGAGTTCTTCCTTCAGTTTTTCAATTTCTTCCCACTGCGCCAACACGCGGTCGGGTTTCAGGCCGTTGGCATAAAATGCCGACTGGCTGTGGTCGGTGATGCCGATGTAGGAGTAACCGAGCGAGCGGGCGTATTCGCACATGTCGCGGAGGCTGTGGAGGCCGTCGCTCCAGGTCGTGTGGACGTGCAACACGCCTTTAATATCTTGTTCCTCGATAAGTTGAGAAGTGAGGGACGAGGGGTGAGGGACGAAGGTGTTTTCCCGCAGTTCGGGCACGACGTAGGGTGCATTCGCTTTTTCAAAAACCTCTTTTTCCTCTTCCAGATTTTTAAAATCAAGCCCCGGATTGGCTTTGGCAAATGCCTCTACGAAAGCCGGCGAACCGGTAAACCTGAACATTTTAGAGCCGAATTCTGCCGGTTCGCAGCGATGAATCAATGCGGTTGTGTTGTTTTCCAGCCGAACCTGAATGGTGTTATCTTTTTGATTTTCAAGCACCAAAGTCTGTCCGTCGAAAGCGGGCGTGAGGTCGCCGGCATAACCGACCAGAATTTCCAACTGCGCGATGACAGGACAACGGCGGCGCAACTCGCCGACAGGAGCCACGCGCGCGCCGGGCAGTTTGCCTGTGAGCCAGGTACAGATAAAATCGGCCTCCTCTTCGGCGGCGTCGAGGTGGAGTTTGTCGCGGCTTTTGAGGAAATATTCGAGTTTGTTTTTCAGGTCTTCCTGCGTTTTCAGGCCAAATCCTTTGTACTCGACGAGGCGATTTTCGTTGCAGGCGTACCAGAGTTCGCCGACGGTTTCGATGCCCATTTCCTGCCACACGACGCGGACTTTTTTGGGGCCGAAGCCGTTGACTTCCAGCATTTCCACGATGCCGGGCGGGGTTTTTTCGCGGTATTTTTCCAAGGTCGCCATTTTCCCACCGCTCACTAATTCGCGAATTTTGCCCGCGATGGCCGGGCCTACGCCTTTGATTTCCTTAATTTCTGCATCCGACATATCGGCCAGCGGGCGGTCGAGTTTCCGCAAATTCAGGTAGGCGTTCCGGTAGGAGCGGATGCGAAAATCGTCCTCCTCGTGGAGTTCCATGAGGTTGGCAAGTTCGTCGAAAGCGTTGGCGATTTGTTTGTTTGTCAAAACGTTATGAGATATTGAGCGTTGGAAAATGGTTCAGTTTTTACCCGATGACAAAATACATTTCAATTTCGCCGACGTGTTTGGCCGGAAAACGCCCCCGGTAAATGCAGTTGAACTCGCCGTTCAAATGGGCGAAAGTGGCTTCCGAAATATTGATTTTGTCGGGTTCGCAGGTTTGTTCCATCCGGGCGGCGATGTTGACGGTTTCGCCCCAGATGTCGTAGGCGATTTTGCTGCTGCCCACCACGCCCGCCATCACGGGCCCCGTGTGGATGCCGATGCGAATGTCGAAAGGATAGCCGAGTTCTTCCAGTTTTTGCTCGCGTTGGTTCAGCACAAACTGACGAATTTCGAGCGCGGCGTTCAGCACGGCGCTGGCGTGGTCGGGGCGGTGCGTGGGAATGCCGCCTGCGCACATGTAACTGTCGCCGATGGTTTTGATTTTTTCCAGGTCGTGTTTGCAAATGATGTCGTCGAACGCGCGAAAGTAAAAATCCAGTTGCTCCACCAGCGCCTCGGCGCTCAGGGTGCGGGCAAAGGCTGAAAAACCGACAAAATCGGTAAACATGACCGTCGCTGCCGGGTAACTTTTCGCTTTCACCGAGCCTTTTTCCATGAGTTCGCGCGCCGTTTCTTCCGGGAAAATATTGAGCAGCAGGCGGTCGGCAATTTCGTGTTCGGACTGCACGAGCCGCAGCAAAGAGGCTTTGTTTTTCAAAAAACCTTCCATCAAAAAATAGGCGACAGCGGCGGTGAAGGCGAAATTGAATTCAAAAAACAGCAAGTGAATTTCCGGCGGTAAATTGTTCGGGTCGGGCCGGGCAAAATACTCCCAAACGCCCGCGACCAGCAACGCCAGCAGGTAGGCAAAAAAGGTAAGACGCGCCGTTTTTACCTGGGCAAACATCAGTGTTCCCAACGGCGCCAGGAAGGCTGCCAGCACGACGCCGCTGCCACCGGTGAACCCTCCGTGCGTGATTTGCGCGACAAGCGGGAGCAAAATCGTGAGGGCAATCTGGATGTTCCGAAAGCGGCGAAAGTTTCCTTTTGTTTTGAAAATCAGCAGGTTGGTTGTGCTGGCTATAAAATAAGCGAACGTCGTCCACCACGTGAACCGCCCGCCGAAGAGGTAGTAAGCGAGGTTGTAGGTAAAATCAAGCAGGGTGATGAAAACGATGATGGTGAGGGCGAGCGTACGGTGCTCGACCTCCTCCTCCGAGAGGTGCTGGTAGCCGAAAAATCGGCTGAATATTGTTTTCAGACGGGTCGGTAACATTGGGCAAACTTACTATTTCCGCAAAAAATCCAATGACGCATAACGGCTTCTTGCCACCGGCCCGTCGTTTTTTTCGTCAATGCCGCTGAAGTTCGTGCCCGATTTTTTATCAAAAAAAATCTTTTTCTGAACATTGCCGACCCACGTGGGTTATCTCGCACCAATTAGCGTTCAACCAATCGCCATTCCGCATGACCGGCCTCCTCATCGTCAACCTCGGCACTCCCGACGCGCCTACGCGCCCGGCGGTGTACCGTTATCTCAAACAATTTCTGCTCGATCCGCGCGTGATTGACATCAATCCCATCGCGCGCAACCTGCTGGTGCGGGGCATCATCGCGCCCTTTCGTTCCGGCAAATCAGCCAAAGCCTACCAGGAACTCTGGACAGAAAACGGCTCGCCGTTGAAATTTTACGGGGAAAATCTGGTGGCACAAATTCGCCAACTGCTTGGTTCGGAGTACGTTGTCGAACTTGCCATGCGCTACCAAAATCCCTCTATCGAATCGGCGATCGAAAAAATGATGCAGGCCAAAGTCTCGAAAATCAAGGTTTTCACCTTGTTCCCGCAGTACGCGAGCGCCACCACCGGCTCCGTCCACGAAGAGGTGATGCGCGTGTTGGCGAAGCAGCAAATCATCCCGGCAGTCGAGTTTGTCAGCGCCTATCCGACCTGGGAACCGATGATTGAACTGTTCGTGAAAAACGCCGGGAAGTTTGACCTCTCGCGTTACGACCATTTTTTGTTCAGTTATCACGGGCTGCCGCAGCGTCAGTTGCGCAAAGCCGACGCGTTCAATCATTGCCTGCAAAAACCCGACTGCTGCCAGACGCTTACGCCAGTCAATCAATTTTGCTATTCGGCCCAATGTTACGCGACCACCAAAGCCATCGCGGGACAGTTGAATTTGAAGCCCGCACAATACACCGTTTGCTTCCAAAGCCGCCTCGGTCGCGACCCCTGGACGCAACCTTATACCGTGCAAGTCATTGAAAATCTGGCAAAAAGCGGCGCCAAACGCCTGCTCGTATTTTGCCCGGCTTTCACCGCCGACTGCCTCGAAACCACCATTGAAATCGGCGAAGAATACCGCGAAGACTTCCTCAAGTGGGGCGGCGAGCAACTCGATTTGGTCGAAAGTCTCAACGACCAACCTGCCTGGGCGGCGGCGGTGGCGGGTTTTTTGCGCGATTAGATTTTTTCATTCCTCATTTTTCAAAAACAACAAGACGACTTTCGCGTTCTGGCATGGTCTTTCGCCTGCGACTCATAATCAAATAACACAACCACTCATGCGCTCCTTTTTTACTGCCAAATGGCCGCTCCTTTTTTTGTTTTTCAGCCTGTTTTCAAAACTACTTTCGGCCCAAAATACCGACGGCTGGGTTTTTAAAAATGAAAAAAACGGCGTCAAAGTCTATTACAAAAAGACTTCCGATGTACACGAAATCAAAATGATTACCTCCATGAAAGCCACGCTTTCGGGCGTCGTGCAGTTGCTCAACGAGGTAGAAAATTACCCGAAATGGGGTTACAAACTTTCGGAAGCGAAACTGCTCAAACGGGTGAACGATCAGGAATTCTACTACTGGTCGAAACTCGATTTCCCCTGGCCGCTCAACGACCGCGACATCGTGGTGCAGGCCAAGGTGGAACAGGATTCGGCGAGCCGTCGCGTCACTTCCACCAGTTGGGCCAAGCCCAATTATTTGCCTGAAAACAAAGACGTTGTGCGCATCAAAACCACTACGACCAAGTGGACGATTGTTCCCGGCTCCGGCGGCTGGCTGTATATCGAGTACTACATTTATTCCAATCCGGGCGGCAATATCCCCGATTGGCTGGTCAATATGGCCATTGATATCGGCCCGCTCGAAACGCTGAGCAACATGCGCAAGATGCTCCAGGAGCCTAAATATCGAACTGCCAAATTGGCCTACATTAAAGAATGACATTGGATATTAGACGCTGGACGTTGGACAAAATGCTGTCTTCTCGTTATGGCTTTCCTGTTTTGGTTGCTGAAATCCAATGTCTCATGTCAAAAAGTCTACCCTCCTGAACAATGCCTTACGCCTCCCTCCGCGATGCCGTGAACGATTTGGAACGGCACGGCCAATTACTCCGCATCAAAGAAGAAGTTGATCCCAACCTCGAAATAGCCGAAATTCACCGTCAGGTATTCGACCGACAGGGGCCTGCCATTTTGTTCGAGCAGGTGAAAGGAAGTCCTTTTCAGGCTGTCAGCAACATTTACGGAACTTTTGAACGGACAGCGTTCCTTTTTCGTCATTCGCTCGACCGCGTGAAGCGCGTCATCGAACTCAAAAAAGACCCGACCAATTTTTTCAAAAAACCGGGACGCTATCTCGGCGCGCCTTTCACGGCACTTTCTGCCTTGCCGATGCGCAGTTGGTTGGGCGCTCCGATCACTTATGGCAAAACGACGATTGACCAGTTGCCACAAATAAAAAGTTGGCAAATGGACGGCGGCGCCTTTGTCACGATGCCGCAGGTTTACACCGAAGACCCCGACGCGCCGGGAAATGTGATGCAATCGAACCTCGGCATGTACCGCATCCAACTTTCTGGCAATGAATACGTTCCGAACGAAGAAATCGGGATGCACTACCAACTGCACCGGGGCATTGGCGTTCACCACACAAAATACAATCAAAGCGATAAGCCTTTCCTGTGCAGCATTTTTGTGGGTGGCCCGCCAAGTCATGCATTTTCGGCCATTATGCCTTTGCCGGAAGGTTTAAGCGAACTGACTTTTGCCGGGATGCTTGCCGGACGGCGTTTTCGCTACACGCGCCGCGACGGTCATTTTCTCAGCGGCGATGCCGATTTTGTCATCACAGGCGAGATTTTAAAAAATGTAAAAAAACCGGAAGGCCCCTTCGGCGACCATTTGGGCTACTACTCGCTCACGCACGATTTCCCGGTAATGCGCGTCCACAAAGTGTATCACCGCAAGGATCCGCTCTGGCATTTCAGCGTCGTGGGGCGTCCGCCGATGGAGGACAGCAGTTTTGGCTGGCTCATCCACGAACTCGTGGCGCCGCTCGCATCGCAGGAATTTCCCGGCCTGAAAGAAATCCACGCAGTAGATGCTTCGGGCGTCCATCCGCTTCTTTTAGCCATTGGAAATGAGCGATATATGCCGTTTCGCGAACGAAAACCGGAGGAAATTCTGACTATCGCCAACCGGATTTTGGGTTCGGGTCAGACCTCGCTGGCAAAATTCCTCTTCATTGCCGCAGCCGACGACGACCCGCATCTCGACACGCACGACATCGCGCATTTTTTCCAACACGTTCTCGAACGAGTGGATTGGACACGCGATTTGCATTTTCAAACCCGCACGACAATTGACACCCTCGATTACTCCGGCACCGGCTGGAACGAAGGCTCGAAAGTGGTCGTCGCCTGCCGGGGCGACAAACGCCGTGAATTGAAAACCGGGCTGCCGGAAAATTTCAGTTTGCCCGCAGGTTTCAGCGACCCGCAGTTTTGCCTGCCGGGTATTTTAGCCGTAAAATCGCCGAAATTTGAAGTCGAAAAAAACGCCCGCGAGCAAACCGAGAGCCTTTGTCAATGGCTCGAACGTTTTGATTTGCAGCATATTCCGCTCATCTTGCTCGTGGACGACAGCCGCTTCATGGCGGCGACTTTGAACAATTTTCTTTGGGTCGCTTTCACCCGCGCCAATCCGAGTCACGATGTGTATGGCGTGCGGTCATTCACGGAATTCAAACACTGGGGATGTCGCGGGCCGTTGGTTATTGACGCCCGGAAAAAGCCGCACCACGCACCGGAATTGGAAGTGGACCCGGACACACAGCGACGAGCGACGGCGATACTCGAGCGGCATAAATTTTAGGTCAAAAATTTTTTAGGAAAAATTTTGAATGGCATTTGGTTTTCAGAAAAGCGGACTGCTATCTTTGCCGCCGCTTTCGCAAAAAGGCCCGTTCGTCTAGGGGTTAGGACGCATCCCTTTCACGGATGAAACACGGGTTCGATTCCCGTACGGGCTACTTGATTTCGAGCCAATTTGCTGAAAGCGACCGGGTTGAAAAAACGTGATTACCAGATTAGAGGCTGCCGGTACGAAAAACCCCGCTTTGGATGATTCCAGAGCGGGGTTTGTGTTTTACAGCGTCGCTTTCCCTACCTTTGTTCCTTCTTTCCGGCGAACTGAAAGTTCGCATTACTTTCTATGCAAAAAATTCTTATCCTCGATTTTGGTTCGCAGTATACCCAACTGATTGCCCGGCGGGTACGCGAGATGAACGTCTATTGCGAAATCGTTCCCTACAACAAAATGCCGGACTTAACGCCTGATATTAAAGGAGTTATCCTTTCCGGCAGCCCATTCTCCGTGCGCTGGCCAAATGCGCTAAAACTCGATTTGAACCAAATTGCCGGTAAAAAACCCATGCTTGGCATTTGTTATGGCGCACAACTCACGGCGGATTTTTACGGGGGCGAGGTGGTGCAATCCGACAAGCGTGAGTACGGCAAGGTCATGCTCCAGCATCACGCGCCGAATGACCCGTTTTTTGCCGATATTTCCAAACGCTCGCAAGTGTGGATGAGCCACTCCGACACGATTCTGCGCCTGCCGGAAGGCTTCGAAGTGCTGGGACATTCGGACACGATTCCCTATGCCGCGTTTCGCTCGAAAAACGGCCATTTTGCGACGCCGGTTTACGGAATTCAGTTTCACCCGGAGGTGTATCACAGCCTCGAAGGGTTCGAGATTCTGAAAAATTTTGTGCTCGACATTTGCGGTTGCGAAGCCGACTGGACGGCAGCGCATTTCGTAGAGGAAACAGTGGAGACGTTGCGCCAACAAATTGGCAACGAGAAAGTTATCATGGCGCTTTCCGGCGGCGTGGACTCGACGGTGGCCGCTACCCTACTCCACCGCGCCATCGGCGACCGGCTGTTTTGCTTTTTTGTGGACAACGGCTTGCTCCGCAAAAACGAGTTCGAGCAAGTGCTTCATTCCTACAAGGATATGGGGTTGAATATCGAAGGTGTGGACGCAAAGGAACGGTTCTACACGGCGCTCGAAGACGTTTCAAATCCAGAAGAAAAACGTAAAATCATCGGCAGGCTTTTTATTGAAATTTTTGAGGAAGAATCCGAGGCGCACCCTGATTTTCAATGGCTTGGACAGGGAACGATTTACCCCGATGTCATCGAATCAGTAAGCGTTCACGGCCCGTCGGTGACGATCAAGAGCCACCATAATGTGGGCGGTTTGCCGGAAAAATTGAAACTTAAAATCGTGGAGCCGCTGCGAATGCTCTTCAAAGACGAGGTGCGGCGCGTCGGCAAAGAACTCGACATCCCGGCCAACATTTTGAACCGTCACCCCTTCCCCGGCCCTGGTCTCGGCATCCGAATTTTGGGCGACATCACGCCTGAAAAAGTAAAAATGCTCCAGGAAGCCGACGCGATTTACATCGGAAAATTGCGCGAACACGGCCTTTACGACGAGGTATGGCAAGCCGGCACGATTCTCTTGCCCATTCATTCTGTGGGTGTTATGGGCGACGAACGCACCTACGAACAAACCATCGCCCTCCGCGCCGTCAACTCGACCGACGGCATGACGGCAGAGTGGAGCCGCCTGCCTTACGACTTCCTCGCCGAGGTCAGCAGCGAAATTATCAACAACGTGAAAGGCATCAACCGCGTGGTGTTCGACATTTCGACGAAGCCGCCCGCGACCATCGAATGGGAATAAATTCGCCATTAAGAGTCATTAAAGTTATTTTTCAATTGCTTCTAATGACCTTAAATGACTTCAATGACTTCCAATGACACTTCCGCGTGTAAAAATCTGTTGCATCAGCAGCCTCGAAGAAGCCCGGCTGGCAGTTCAGTTTGGCGCGTCGGCGCTCGGCCTCGTCGGCCCTATGCCAAGCGGGCCAGGCGTGATTTCCGACGATTTGATTTTTGAAATTGCCCGACAGGTACCGCCGCCGATTGGCACTTTTTTGCTCACGAGCGAAACCGACGCGCAGGCGATTATTCAGCATCAAAAAAAGGCCAACACCAACACCGTCCAAATTGTAGACGCCTTGGAATCAGGCACTTATGCCGAAATCCGACAGGCATTGGCAGGTGTGAAACTCGTGCAGGTCATTCATGTCACGGGTGAAGAAAGTCTCGATGAAGCCCAACGCATCGCCCCGGAAGTGGACGCCATTTTGCTCGACAGTGGCAATCCCAATTTGGCGGTGAAAGAACTCGGCGGCACGGGGCGCACGCACAACTGGGCTGTCAGCCGCCGCATCGTGGAGTCGGTCGGCATTCCCGTTTTCCTGGCAGGCGGCCTGAAGCCGGAAAATGTCCGGGAAGCCATCGAGTCGGTGCAGCCGTTCGGCCTCGACCTTTGCAGCGGCGTTCGCACGGAGGGAAAACTCGACCCTTTCAAGTTGGAAAAATTTTTCGCAGCAGTAGCAAAATAGCCGAAAACCCCCTTTTCAAAGATTACATTTGCAGCGAAAACCCACCCGAAACCGTTTCGTAGAAAATAAAAAAATGAAATTTTTCCCCCTGTTCCTACTGCTGCCAGTGCTCCTGAATAACGGCTGCTACTCGTTGAAAGGCATTTCGATAGACGCACGGGTGAACAGTTTTTCCGTTACGACTTTTGAAACAGTAGCCATCAACGCGCCGCCAACGCTCAATGTAGATTTTACGGAGCGTTTGAAAAATAAAGTCCGGACGGAAACGCGGCTGCAACTCAAACAGGAAGGCGCCGACGTTAATTTTACCGGAAAAATCATGGATTTCCGGGTAGTGCCGGTAGCGCCAAGACCCGGCGAAACCGTCGCGCTCAACCAGCTTATCGTCGTCATTCAGGTGGCCGCTGAAAATTTGAAGGAGGAAAAAATTGACTGGCCTAAAGAAAAAACTTTCAGCCATTTCGCAGAATTTTCCAACTCAACCGACCTCTTGTCTGTTCAGGATCAATTAGTTCGTCAGATTGGCGACCAGTTGCTGGAAGATATTTTCAACTACTATTTTAATAACTGGTAAAAACCGACTCGGCCTTGACGCAGGAACGTTTTCATCGCTTGCTGGAAAATCCGGATTTGCTGACGACCATCCCTTACGAGGAGATGAAAACGTTGGCGCTGGCTTATCCGTTTGCGCACAATCTGCGTTACCTGCTCGCTCTTAAAGCCCAACAGGATAATCATCCCGACGCAGATCGCATGCTTGCGACTGCCGCTGTTTACAGCCTCGACCGGACTAAATTATTCCATCTTGCTGGCGTCAAAATACCCGTTTTTCAGCCTGTTGCCGTCGTGGAAGAAATGGCGATTCTGGAACTGAAACCCATAGAAATCGTACAGCGCGAACTCGAGGCCCTCGCCCCGCAAACTCGCGCCGAAAAAACAGAGGCACTACGCGCACAAGAGAATCCTTCCCTCGAAACACCTGTCAGCGAAGTTTCGGAAATACAGATTTCTTCACCGTTTGAAAAATCGGATTCGTCTGATAAACAATTATTTGCACCCAAAAATCAATACCTGCCATTTGCGCTTTGGATAGCCGATTTCCAGCCGCCTGTACTCAAATTGCCAACGCTGCCACCACCCGAAACCAACCCTGAACTGCCGGAAGAAAAACATCCTTCAACGCTTTCCGCACAAGCATTAGCCGAACGAAGCGTCTCCGAAAACAAGGATGTTATTTCCGAAACACTCGCCCGGTTGTTGGCCAAACAGGGCTATCGCGACAAGGCAATTGACATGTATGAACGGTTGCGTTTGGCATTTCCCGAAAAAAGCGCGTACTTTGCCGCCGAAATTGAAAAACTTAAAAAATAGACAAAAATGTTATCTACGCTTGCGGTATTGATTGCCATTGTCAGTGTTTTTTTGATGGCAGCCGTTTTGATTCAAAACCCGAAAGGTGGCGGTATTGACGCTACTTTCGGCGGCCAGGCCCAGCAGTTGTTTGGCGCCGCCCGCTCCACCGATTTTATTGAAAAAGCAACCTGGGTGTTGGCAGGCGCACTGGTCGTGCTCTGCGTAGTGGCCGTTCTGACGGTCGGTACCGGCGGCGCGGCAACTCCTGCCGATATTCCCTTGCAATCGCAATAATTTCAATTCAGGAAAAACTGAAAAACCTCTCACTGCACAGCAGGAGAGGTTTTTTTGTTAAAAATCCTTCGCAAAACGCCTGAAATCATCCTTTGTCGTGACGTTCCAGACCAAGTGTCTGGATGATGGCGATCAATTTTTCGCCATATTGCTTGTCGGTCGCATAGCCTGCTTCCGCCAGTCCGCGGGCCCAAGTCCGGTAGTCCGTCGGTTCGAGTTCGAATAAACTTTTGTAGCGCGCACCCTTTTTCAAAAACTGGCTGTGCGCCCGGTAACTACCTTTCGCGTTGGCGTATTTGACAAAAAAGTCTTTGTGTGTGTCGTCCGAAAAATTGGCACAATGACCTGAACGGCAGCGTTTTGAGAAGCATTTTATTCCGAAGTGATTGTTCGTTTTCCGAGTTAGTTTGCTTTCGCCAGCGTTGCTTTCGAGCAGACCTTGTGCCAGCGTTATGCTCGCCGGGATGCCATATTGACGCATTTCCTCCACTGCCAACGGCGCATATTGTTCCACGTAATCGCGGCATTTGGCAAGCCGAGGCTCCATTTCGGAAGCCGGCAAGCTGTAACGCCGCGCGAATGCCGGATCAATGGCAAACGTCACGTTGTTTAGCGCATTAGGTGGCAACACGACCTCTACCTCGGTCAGTTTTCTGCCGCTTTTCTTTTTGCCTGATGAAAAATCGAATAGCGCGGCTTTCACCGGCTGACCATCTTGTTGTTCGGTGCTTTCTGCAAACGAAACAGGTCCCAAAATAATCGAAACGTTGTCGGTCCATACCAGGTAAGTCAGTGCTGTGACCAACAACAATTTCCAGAGCAGGCGTTCTCTTTGTTCTTCGGCCTGTTCGGATGTCGCTACCCTGTTGTTATTGTAATTCGCGCGAGCATGATTCAAACTTGCCATGTCAAGATAAATTTTTTGTGTGAGGGACGAATTCAAAAATCGTTGCAAAGTAAAACATTTTGTTTTTTAACTCAAAACAATAAGTTTTTATTTTTTCAAAAGAAGCGAGAATCGAAAAAACGGGCGAGTCTTTTCCGCCACTTATGCAGGCTATTTTTTTGCCCGATTCCCTGTATTTTTTCAGAAAAATCTATTTTTGCCCCCATTCGTGTAATTTTTACAAATAGTAGGAGGCGCACGACGTTTTTTCCTGAATAAATCCCGGCAAAACCGGGCGAAGCCTGATAATCATGATAATTATCGCCGATTGTGGTTCTACAAAATCTGACTGGCTCCTTCTGCATGGAGGACGCGACCAGCAACTTGAAAACACTGTAGGGTTCAGCCCCTTTTTTCATACGACCGAGGAAATCAAAACCATCCTCCTGACGGAACTCGTGCCCAAACTCAAACCCGAAACGGTGAAAGAAGTGTATTTCTACGGCACAGGCGTCCACGATGAGCATCGGGCAGAAATCGTGGCGGCAGCCATCCGGGCCGTTTTCCCCAACGCGAAAGTGGAGGTGGAACATGACTTGCTGGCCGCAGCGCGGGCTACCTGTGGCCGCAACGCAGGCATTGCGTGTATCCTCGGTACAGGCTCCAATAGTTGCTACTACGATGGGGAAAAAATCCTCGACAACGTGCCTTCGCTGGGTTGGCTCCTGGGCGATGAAGGCAGCGGTACGCACCTGGGCAAAGCCTTGCTACGGGCAAAATTCTACCGCGAACTGCCCGCCGATCTCGATGCGGCCTTCGACGAGGCGTACCCCGAAGGTACCGACGCGATAAAAGACCGCGTGTATGAGAAAGGGGCGAATGCCTATCTCGCTTCGTTCACCCGGTTTTTAGGCGACAACATTAAACACACCTTTATACAACAGCTGGTATCCAATTGCCTCGGCGAATTCCTCGACCGGCAGCCCTGCAAATACGGCGGCTACCAGCTTGTGCCGATGCATTTTGTCGGCTCCATCGCCCATCATTTTCAGGATATCTTGTTACAATGCATGGAAGCACGAGACCTGAAGCCCGGCGTCATTGTCCGCAAGCCGATATTCCCGCTCGCAGACTACCATTTGCAATCAAGCGAATAAAAAACTATTATGGCAAAAGATATCAAGCGAATCGCGGTGTTCACCTCCGGAGGCGATGCGCCCGGCATGAATGCTGCTGTTCGGGCTATTGTCCGCAATTCCTTTCACAATGATTTGCACATCTACGGCATCATGCGCGGCTACGAGGGCATGATTGACGGCAACATTCGCCGGCTCGAAATGACCGATGTCAGCAACATCATTCACCGGGGCGGCACTATTTTAAAAACGGCTCGCAGCCAGCGTTTTATGACGCCGGAGGGCCGGAAGCAAGCATACGAAAACCTCGTTTACAACGATATTGACGCGCTCATTGCCATCGGCGGCAACGGCACGTTCACCGGTGCGCTGAAGTTCTCGGAAGAATACCCCGACATTCCCATTGTCGGAATTCCGGGCACGATTGACAATGATCTGTATGGTACAGATTTTACCATCGGCTTCGATACGGCGGTGAACACGGCCGTGCAGGCAGTGGACAAAATCCGCGACACTGCCGATTCGCACAACCGCCTTTTTTTCGTGGAAGTGATGGGGCGGCATTCGGGTTTTATCGCTTTACATACAGCCATCGCGGGCGGTGCGGGCGGCGTACTGATTCCAGAAGAAGAATCCTCGATTGACGATGTGATAAAACTTCTGAAACGCGGCGCCAAACGCGCCAAACTCTTCAGTATTGTCATCGTCGCAGAAGGCCACCAGATGGGTACAGTGTATGATATCGCCAACCACGTGAGTGAAAAAGTAGATTTTTACGACGACATAAAGGTGACGGTCATCGGCCATTTGCAACGCGGCGGCTCGCCCTCTGCCTTCGACCGGGTGCTCGCCAGCATCCTCGGTTTTTCGTCCGTAGAGGCTTTGATGGGCGGAAAATCGGGCGTAATGGCCGGTATCAGAAACAACAACGTGACTTACACGCCATTTGAAGAGGCGATTCACAAAAACAAATCCCTCAATAAAGATTTGCTACGAATGGCGCATATTTTAGCGCAGTAGAAACCAGTCGGTACATGAAAGCCGTTTTTCAACTCGTCTTGGAAAACGGCTTTTTCATTTTCTTAAAACCCGCCGTACGTCGGTTAAACTTTGTTAAAACCTTCGCGTTGTCTCGCTTGCAACCAATTTTTGCGACTCAAATCGTCACAAGTTTTCCCAATGAAAAAAATCTTACCTGTACTCCTGTCTTCATTTTTTCAGTGGACAATCCTGCTGCTGCTACTGTCCCTGCCACTGAATCTTCTCGCCCAACTCTCCGGCAAAGTGACCGACGAAAATGGCGAGCCACTTTCTTTCGCTTCCGTCTATGTGCGCAACAGCACCAACGGCACCGTCGCCAACGCTGAAGGCGAATACCGCCTCACAATCGCACGCGGCACACACGAGATTGTATTTCAATACATTGGCTACAAACAAAAAATCGAAAAAGTCACCATCGGCGACAAACCCGTGCGGCTCAACGCGCAAATGGAACCCGCCAATCTTGAGATTTCGGAAGTAGTCATCACCACCGAAGACCCGGCCTACCGCATCATGCGCGAAGTCATTGCCAAGCGGGATTACTACAAAAACAAGGTGAAGGAATACAGCGTGGACGTGTATATCAAGGGTTTTTACAAACTCTTCGACGCGCCCGAAAAGATTCTGGGTCAGGAGGTTGGCAACATGGGTGGCATCCTAGACACCAACCGGCAGGGAGTAATTTACCTCTCCGAATCAGTCTCGAAAGTGTACGCCCAGGCTCAGCCGGAACGCAAAAAAGAAGTGATGATTTCGAGTAAAGTGAGCGGCTCCGACAACGGTTTTAGTTTCAACCGCGCCACTTACACCGAGTTTAATTTGTACGAAGAAAAACTGGAAATCGAGCGCGAAATCCTTTCGCCACTTGCCGACAACGCGTTTAACTACTACAATTTCAAGTTGTTGGGAAAATACCGCGATGAAAACGGCTACGATATTTACAAAATCGCCGTCATCCCAAAACGCTCCGCCGATCCGACTTTTAGCGGTGACTTGTACGTCGTGGACGAATGGTGGAATCTTTCCGGCGCCGACCTTCGGCTCACCGGCGCTGCCATCAAACAGCCGGTGCTCGACACGATGCGTATCCAGCAGCAGTTTGTGCCCGTAGAGAAACCCGACACCTGGTGCGTACTGACGCAAACGACGGGTTTTAAATTCGGCATTTTGGGTTTCAAATTTGACGGCTTTTTCAGCGGCATTTTTTCCAATTACGACCTCAAGCCGACCTTTCCCAAGGGACTTTTTAACAAAGAAATTTTCAAAATCGAAGACGATGCCAACGAGCGCGACACGAGTTATTGGACAACCATTCGTCCAGTGCCGCTTACGATGGAGGAGTCGCTCGATTACACGCGCAAAGACAGCCTTCAGCGCATCTGGACTTCCGACGCTTACCTCGACAGCACCGACGCGAAGAGTAATAAGTTCAAATTCAACAACTTACTCTTCGGTTATACCTGGCGCAACTCGAAAAAACATGTTTCGGTGAGTTATCCTTCGCTCACCGACGGGATACAATTCAACACGGTGCAAGGTTTTATCGTGAATTTTCGCCCCGAATTCAGCAAGTACGACAGCGAGCAGCGGCGCCGTTTTTTCCGCGTCGGCGGCAATTTGAATTACGGTTTTGCGGACAAAACATGGCGTGGCGGGCTGCGCTTCGAACGGCGTTTCGAGAGCAAATTTTACTCGAACCTCGAAGTCTCCGGCGGTCTCTCGGCAGTTCAATTCAGCGACAAAGACCCTATCGGTGTGGGGCTCAATACTTTCTACTCCGTTTTTTTCAAACGCAACTACATGAAGTTGTACGACAAAAGTTTTGGAAAAATCGAGTACAGCCGCTACATCGTGCCCGGCCTCTGGCTACGCGCCGACGCCGAATGGGCCAACCGCCGGGCTTTGGTAAACACGTCCGACTATTCCACTTTCTACAAAAATCGCGTTTACACCCCTAACTCGCCGCTCACAGGCGGCCCGGAACCCTTTTTCAACGAACATCAGGCCTTCATTATCAACCTGATGGCGCGCATCCGCATCGGCGAGACTTACAGCAGTTACCCTAAATTCAGGGTGTACGAAGGCTCCGGCTGGCCGGAAATTTTGCTGATGTATCGAAAAGCCATCGCGGGCGTGGGGGGCAGCGACGTGAACTACGATTACGTGCAAGCCCAGATTCGGAAAAACGGCATCGGCTGGGGGCTGGCAGGCTACACGGATATCAACGTGGCGGCAGGTATGTTCCTGAACGACAATCGTTTGGAATTCATGGACCTTCACCATCCGATGGGCAACCAGACGATTTTTGGCAAACCCGACAACTACACGCGGGCTTTTTTCCTGCTGCCCTATTACGACTACTCCACGAGCCAGCCTTTCGTGCAGGTACACGCCCAACACCACTTGCAAGGCTGGATTTTGGACAAAATTCCGCTGCTGCGAAAACTGAACTGGAAAGAGGTGTTCGGCGTCGGCGTCTATTACACCGAAGACACTTTCGGCGAAACAGCTTTCGAGCGTAACCTGCCCTACTGGGAGGTCAATTTCGGCTTCGAGAACATCGGCTGGGGCTTTTTCCGACCTTTCCGGATTGATGTCGCGGCAGGCTTTTTCGGAGAGCAACACCAAAAAACGGGGGTCGTGATTGGGTTAGGATTTTAGTAATTCCTCCTCTAAGCACACGCAATCTTCCCCACGCGTCGCTCGTGTCGTCCGCCCTCGAAATCGGTGACAAGGAAAATACGCACCATCGCCTGGGCGAGTATTTCGGGCACAAAACGCGCCGGCAAAGCGATGACGTTGGCGTTGTTGTGCTGGCGGGAAAGTGCGGCGATTTCTTCCGTCCAGCAGAGCGCACAGCGAATGCCCTGGTGTTTGTTGGCGGCCATTGCCACGCCATTGCCGCTGCCGCAAAGCACCACGCCCCGGTCGGCCTGACCGGACTCGACAGCCTTCGCTACTTCGTGAGCGAAGTCAGGATAGTCCACTGAATCGAGCGAGTTGGTGCCAAAATCCAGCACCATGTGACCTTGCGCTTGCAGCATCGCTACGATGCCGTCTTTGTACGGAAAACCTGCGTGGTCGCAGCCGATTGCAATTTTCATGTGAGATAAAAATGAGACGTGAGGTACGAGGGTGAGGTACTGTTCCCCTGCTCCTTGTTTTTCGGCAAAGATAGACGTTTGCTGATTTTGGTCGGACGGGTTTGTGTCAGCACCGTATTTTTCGGCTGATTTTTTGTTATTCCGATTGTTTGTTGTTGTAAAAACTTGGTTTTCAATTTTAAAATGAAAAAATTTCTCTTACTCGCGTTGCTGCTGAACGTGGCGACGCCCACCGTTTTCGGCCAGATTGCAGCCTGGCGCTCCAAAGTTTCCCCTGAAGTTTTGTCTTACGTGGATAAAAACGAAAAAGCGGACGTACTCGTCGTTTTCCGAGAGCAAGCCGATTTGGGCGCTGCGAAAAACCTGAAAACGAAAACCGAAAAAGCCCGCTTCGTGTACAATCGGCTGGTCGAAACGGCCTCGCGTTCGCAAGTCAATGCAGTGCGTATTTTGAAAGAAAATGACGCTTTCGCCAACGGTCTTCACCTCGTCAACGCCATCGCCGTGAAAGGTATCACGCCAACGCTGGCGCGTCAACTGGCTGAATTAGAGGAAGTAAAATGGATTGGCGCCGACCCCTGGGTTCAATTTCCCGGCCCCGTAGAAACCGCTGCCGCTCCCGTCGCCGAACGCAGCGTCGTGGAATGGGGCGTCGAAAAAATAAACGCCCCCGCCGTGTGGGCGCTTGGCTTTACCGGCCAGGGCATCACGATCGGCGGCGCCGACACTGGCTACGATTGGGCGCATCCGGCCATCCAGCCGCACTATCGCGGTTGGAATAACCTTGCCGGCACAGCCGACCACAAGTACAACTGGCACGATGCCATCCACGATTACAGCCCGCTCAATCTCGACACGCTAGGCAATCCTTACAGCCCGAACCCCTGCGGTTTCGATTCGCCGCAACCTTGCGACGACGGCTCTCACGGCACGCACACGATGGGTACGATGGCCGGCGACGATGGCCTCGGCAACCAAATCGGTGTCGCCCCGGGCGCACAGTGGGTCGGCTGCCGCAACATGGAACGCGGCTGGGGACAGCCCTCCACCTACCTCGAATGTTTTCAGTGGTTTCTTGCCCCTACCGACCTGGGAGGTGAAAATGCCAACCCCGACATGGCGCCGCATGTCATCAACAATTCCTGGTACTGTGCCGATATCGAAGGCTGCACGGACCTGACAATCAATGATTTGCTTCGGGTGGCAGTCGTCAATCTCAAAGCTTCCGGCGTAGTAGTCGTTGTCAGCAACGGCAACGAAGGCTGGCAAGGATGCGGTTCTACTTTCGGCCCGCCCGGATACTTTGAAGAAAGTTTCAGCATCGGCTCCACCCGCTTCGACGACACGATTTCCACTTTCAGCAGTCGCGGCCCCGTCCTCGTAGACGGCAGTGGCCGGATGAAACCTAACGTGTCGGCGCCAGGCCAAAACGTGCGTTCCTGTACCCCCGGCGGCAATTATGCCAATTTCAGCGGCACCAGCATGGCAGGCCCGCACGTGGCCGGGCTTGTGGCGCTCGTGCTGTCGGCCCGCCCCGATCTGGCCGGACAAGTTGAACTCATCGAACAATTTATTGAAGAAACGGCGGTGCCGAAATTTGGCTGGCAGGATTGCGCCGACAACAACGGGCAGGATTATCCGAACAACACGTACGGCTACGGTCGCGTGGATGCGCTGGCTGCTGTGAATTTGGCCTTGGCTTACAATCCGGTTTCGGCGCCCGAAATTCCCGCGCCGGTGGTGCAAATTTTCCCCAACCCGGTCGTGGACGAAGCGATTTTTGATTTGCAAAATATTTCAGGGAAAACGGTTTTGGAAGTTTTTAATGCCGATGGCAAACTCGTTTCCAGTAAAAACTGGACTGCACAAAATCGCGAATTGGTGCCGGTTTCCATGAAAAATCACCCCATCGGGATTTATTTCTGGCAACTCAAAACCGATGGAGGAACTGCGTCGGGCAAGTTGGTGAAACAGTAAAATGAACGCCGAGCGCGATTTTCTGGCCGAACAAATTCTTGCCGAACACAGCAAGGCGCAGACGATGCGCGTCGTTCGCTGGGTGGGACGCGATGCCGGACGGCTGGCTTCGCTCATGGAAATTTTCATGGGAAAAGAATATCGCCTCACCCAGCGCAGCGCCTGGGCAGTGCGCTATGTCGGCGAAAACGCTCCTGAACTCATGGCGCCCTGGCTGCCAAAGTTGGTCGCGCAATTGCGCCAGCCGGGCATCCATGACGCCGTAAAACGAAATATCCTGAACGTGTTCGAGCCGCTCGAAATCCCTGAAAATCTACACGATGACTTGGCGGACTTGTGTTTCGGTTATCTGGCCGACCCGCACGAAGCCATCGCGATTCGCTGTGCGGCGATGACGATTTTGGAAAAAATCTGCCGGAAGATTCCTGACTTAAAATCCGAACTCCGGCTGATTATCGAGGAACATTTCGAGCATGGTACGGCAGGTTTTAAAAGTCGTGCGCGACGGATTTTGAAGGCGATTCATTGATTTTTGAACATAAAAAAGTGACCCGCGCGGCATCACCACGCGGGTCACTTTTTTATTTAAATCTCTGAAAATCAGATTACTCGGACATATCCATCGTGTGAAACACGTTGAGCACGTCGTCGTCCTCTTCGAGGCGGTCAATCAATTTGATGACCTGTTCTACCTCGGCATCGCCGAGTTTTTTGGTCTGGTTCGGAATCCATTCCAGCCCAGCGCTCGATGCCTCGATGCCTTTGTCTTCCAGCGTTTTTTGCATCGCGCCGAAGTCGGCAAAACTGGTGTAAAGCACCACTTCGTCTTCTTCACGTTTCAATTCTTCCAGCCCGGCATCAATCAGTTCGAGTTCGAGTTCGTCCCAATCATGGCCTTCGGCTTTCACCTTGAATACCCCTTTGCGGCCGAATAAAAATGCCACGCTGCCCGAAGTACCCAAAGCGCCGCCGCCTCGGTCGAAATACATGCGCACGTTTGCCACCGTGCGGGTTGGGTTGTCGGTCGCTGTCTCCACAAGGATGGCGATACCGTTGGGGCCTTTGCCTTCGTACAGCACCTCCTGGAAGTTTTCGGCTTCTTTGCCAGAGGCTTTTTTAATGGCGCTCTCTACGTTGGCCTTAGGCATATTGGCTGCCTTCGCGTTTTGGATAGCGAGGCGCAGGCGGGAGTTGTACTCCGGGTTGGCGCCTCCGGCTTTCACGGCCAGGGCAATTTCACGCCCGATGCGGGTGAAAGTTTTGGCCATACCGGCCCATCTTTTGAATTTTCGCTCCTTTCGGAATTCAAACGCGCGTCCCATATTCTTGTTGGTAGTTGTTGGTTGACAGTTCTTTGTTTTCGATTTTTACTCAAAAGCGGCGCAAAAGTAGGTATTTTGATTTCAGGAAAAAAAGTCGGACGAAAATTGAAAGCAGGAAAATTTGCTTTAAAATATCCACCTTTGCAGCGTTTATTTTAACCAAACTCAACGTATTTCCCATGAAAAAAGGATTTTTCGCGCTATGTTGCGTGCTTTTTCAGTTCATAAATATTCAAGCACAGGATAATCGGACGCCCCAAAATAACACCTCGATTAAAGGGACAGATGCGACTGCTCCTGCACAACCCACGACATCCGACGCCTCTTCCACTGTTCCCACCGATGCGATAGAGGCAACAAAGGAACAGGCTGCCCCGCAAGGCCCTATGTTTCCCGACTCTTTGATGAAAGGCTACGAAGTAGAAATTTTTCAAAATGTGTCGAAAACGGCCGATTTAGTGAATATCAAATACAAAGATCTCGTGGCAAATGCACAGAGCGGCGACGCCGGTTCGATGCACAAACTCCTTGATTTTCACCGAATAGTGGACGGTGCGGACGGTCTTAACCACGCGGTTACCTGTCTCGAAATTCTGCCTTTGATGGGCGATGCTTCTTTTGCGTCGGCAGTAGCGCTTTGTCAGCCAAAATTGAAAAAACTGATTCTCGATCGCCTTGTCCTTGCACAGGGCCGCACTAAAAAAACCTTCCTCCGTCAAAGCCTGACCAATATCGCACCGCTTACCTGGGAACAACTGACCGGGGAGAAAAAAGAGCAAAAGCCAGCCGCAGAAAATATTCCCCAACCTTCGACTAAAATACCTGCGGCCACAACTTCGCCCGCTGACAAACAGTAATTTGAAGATGCCGTTGGATGCTGGACATTAGCGATGGAAATGTTGAAACCCGCTTTGTCCGGCATCCAACACCCGATCGAAAAATGGCTTTCCGAATTTATACCAAAACAGGCGACAAAGGTGAAACGGCTCTCTTCGGAGGGCGACGTGTGCTGAAAAGTCATCTTCGGGTGGACGCTTATGGCACAGTGGACGAACTCAATTCGTTTGTCGGCTGGTTGCGTGATTCGCTTGAAAGCCAGCATGTTCGCTCCATTTTAGAACAAATTCAAAACAGGCTGTTCACCGTAGGCGCGCACCTGGCGTCTGATCCGGACAAACATCCGCCTGTGCCGGATTTACTTCCTGCAGATATCGAATTGTTGGAAAAAGAAATGGATACGATGGACGCTGCTTTGCCGCCGCTGAAAAATTTTATCCTGCCTGGCGGGCACCCGGCAGTGTCAGTGTGCCATGTATGTCGCACTGTGTGCCGTCGCGCCGAACGCCTTGCCGTCGCGCTATACGAATCGGAGCCGGTGGAAGCGATTGTTTTGCAGTATCTCAACCGGCTTTCCGACTATTTTTTCATGTTGGCGCGCCAACTTGCCCACGATTTGGGTGCAGCGGAAGTGATTTGGAACCCGAGGAAGTAGAGCATTATTTCCCCCGCCCTTGCAGCAACACTAATACGGTGTAAAACATGATTTTAAAATCCAGCGCCAGCGACATATTTTCGATGTAAAGCAGGTCGAAACGAAGGCGCTGAAGCATTTGCTGCACGTTGGAGGCGTAGCCGTATTTCACCTGTCCCCAAGAGGTGATGCCCGGGCGAACTTTGAGCAGGTGTTTGTAGTGCGGGTTTTTTTCCAAAATCAAGTCAATGAAGTATTTGCGCTCCGGTCGGGGGCCTACGAGCGACATATCGCCACGCAGAACATTCCAGAAATTCGGTATTTCGTCCAGTCTCCATTTGCGCATTACAGCGCCCCAGGGCGTACAACGCGGGTCGCCTTCATGCGAAAGTTGCGGGCCGAGTTTTTCGGCGTCCGTGTACATGGAACGGAACTTGAAAATCGTAAAAGGTTTGCCATTTAGCCCCATGCGTTCCTGGGCAAAAAAGATAGGACCGGGTGAAGAAAGCCGCACACGAATAGCGATGTAAAGCAGCAACGGAGAAAGCAGAATGAGAACGAACACGCTGACGCTCACGTCAATAAAACGTTTGATGACACGCTGCCATTTGGGCATGAGTTCCTGCCGGATTTCGATGAGCACGGCGCCGAAGACGTGATTCATTTTGACTGTACCGAGCAAAATGTCGTACATGTCGGGGATTATTTTCACCAAAACCTGCTCACCGAAATCGAACAAAACATTGAGAATATCGCGCAAAAGATTGTGTTCCGAAGTCTCGATAGCGATGATGACCTCTTCGATGTCGTGTTCACGAATGATGTTCGCGAGGTCGTCGAGTTTTCCCAATTTTGGCAAATGCTCGGCCAGCACCTGTCCCTCGCCGCCGTTGGTATCGATGTAGCCCACAAACTTGTTCCCCAAACCTTTTTTTCTCCCTTGAATGTCGAGGTACAAATCGAGCGCATTTTGGTTGCCACCTACGAGCAGGGTGTTGAACGTAATCAAACCGGCTTTTAACCGTCGGCTCGCCCAGGTGAGAATTATCATCCGTGCGGTGGCCGTAAGCAAAAAATGCAACCCGAACAGCGCCAAAAACGAACGGTAATACGTGTGGTAGTCATTCACCACATCGTCGAGAATCAGGGTAAAAAAGAGGAAAAAAACGCCAAAAAATGTGAGAAAGAAAGTCCGGGTCAGCGTGGCAAGTCGCGACAGCCGGTAAATATCCACATAGTGATCGAAAATGCTGTAAAGCAACACCCAACCCGTCGGGATGAGCGCGACGCCAAGAAAAAATTTGAGATTGTTGAAAATTTCAAGGCTGAAAGCCACGCCCTCTACGCTCGTTTTCCGATAAATGAAAAACAAAGCCCAGGCGAGCATCGCCATGAAAAAATCGGCGACCCCGTAAAAGAAGGTATCTCGTTTGCGCTGATTACGAAGCAAGGGACTATAATTTACAACTTTCGACTACAATGTACGGGTACACATTTTTCAACTGGCAATCGGGGTTTTGTATTTAACTGACCTACCATCCCTCACGCCTCATCTCTAAAAATGCACCAGCCGGATATTGTCGAGCATGACTTTGCCGGACAGTTGCGAATATTTGTTCTGTTCGTCTTTTGGCAAACTCACCCTGAAAAAAAGCCGGTGGTCTTCCTGCAAAACCGTCGTGAGAAATTCCGTGAGATTGATGTAGATTTTATTCCAGTCGTCCGAATTATTGAAAAAATAAATATTCTGGGCGATTTCGGTAGCAACAGGATTTGAACTCAACAGCACAAGCGTGAATGGCATATCATTTTTGTGATGCAATTCAAGCCATACTTCCTGACCGGAGTTGGAGGGCAACGACACTTTTTCTGAAGCAATTTCAATCACAGGGTGAGCTGTATCCACCCGCATCCGCATTGATTTTCCAAAAAACGCCTCCTCCGTGGTGAGTTCGTAAGCAGTGGCGGCATCCGAGTCGCGATTTTCAAATTGCAGTTCGGACGAGCCGTCGAAATCGCCGCGTTCGCCCCAGGGAATTTTTATGTTAGAGGCGTATTCCGTCTCGGGTTTAATCGTGGTCACGGCAGGCGGCGTCAGATTCACCGTCGTCTCGTAGCGATCCATGAACAGGTAAAGATTGGGCGTAAATTCGATGCCGTTCTCTTTTACACCGGGAAAGAGGATGATGTCGCTTTCTCCGTCCGCCAATACCGGCACGGTAGCCGGAAGGGTGTATGCGCCGAGAAATTCGTTGTTGACATACAGCCAGCCATCTGTGAATTTTTGCCAGGAGGCGCCACCTTTTTCATTCACGACGAAAGGCTCGATGCGCAGGTAAGCCGGTGTGGCTTCTGGTTTATCGCAACCGGCAGCAGCCATTAAAATCGGCAAAGACAGGTAAAAAATGTGTTTTTTCATGTGTTTATTCATCTAAATGGGCCATTTCAATCTTACAAAAACGATTGGGATGGGCTCACCGTTGCCGGGCAAAATGAAAACTTTGTCGGCATTTTCCCAAAATCGCTTTGCGCCCCGCTTATTTTGCCCGCATGTAAACCTCCATCGGAACGCCTTTAAAATTGAAGTTTTTGCGCAATTGATTTTCCAGGAACTGTTTGTACGAGTCGCGCACGTAGTTGGGGTTGTTGACAAAAAATGCGAAGGCCGGAAAGGGGGTTGGCAACTGGGTCACATACTTGAATTTCGGGTAGCGGCTATGCACGGAGGGCGGCGGCGTAGCCTCGATGATAGCCATCATCACCTCGTTCAGTTCTGAAGTTTTGATACGGCGTGTGCGGTTTTCGTACACTTCCATTGCTGTTTCTACTGCCTGAAAAATCCGTTGTTTGTCTTTGGCGGAAATAAAAACGACAGGCACGTCGTCGAACGGAGCGAGTTTGTTTTTTATCGCCAGTTCGTAGTCGCGAGCAGTATTTGTCCCTTTTTCAATGAGGTCCCACTTGTTCACAAGAATGACGATACCCTTGTGTCTTTTTTGCGCAAGTCGCAGAATATTAATGTCTTGCGCTTCCAGCCCTTGCATCGCGTCCAGCACCAGAAGGCAAACGTCTGCGTCTTCCACCGCCCGGATGGCGCGCATGACGGAGTAAAATTCGAGGTCCTCTTCTACCTTGCTTTTCTTGCGAATACCCGCCGTATCAATCAGGATAAACTCTTTTCCGAACTTGTTGTACGTCGAGTGAATCGGGTCGCGGGTGGTGCCGGCGATGGGCGTCACGATGTTGCGTTCTTCGCCCAGCAGGGCGTTGGTGAGCGACGACTTGCCGACATTGGGGCGACCGATTATGGCAAACTTCGGCAACTCCGTTTCGATTGGGGGTTCATCCTCGATGTGCTCTACTACAGCATCGAGCAAATCGCCGGTGCCGCTACCGCTGATGGACGCGACGAAAAAGGTGTTTTCAAACCCCAGCCCCCAGAATTCGTTGGCTTCCAGCATATTGCTGTGGTTGTCCACTTTGTTCACCACGAGAAAAACCGGCTTGTCACCACGCCGCAAAGCTTTTGCAATTTCTTCATCGAGGTCGGTAATGCCTGTCTGGGCGTCTACCATAAAAATAATGGCGGCGGATTCTTCGATAGCGATTTTCACCTGGCTTCGGATGGCCGACTCGAACACGTCTTCGGAGCCATGCACAAAACCGCCGGTGTCTACCACCGTGAAGCGCTTGCCATTCCATTCGCAAAAGCCGTATTTTCGATCGCGAGTTACCCCGGAAAAGTCGTCCGTAATAGCATCGCGCATACCCACGAGGCGGTTGTAAAGTGTAGATTTCCCGACGTTCGGGCGGCCAACGATGGCTACAATGTTTCCCATTTAACTTACATTTGCCCTTAACAAAGGCGGAGCAAAAGTAGTTATTTTGAGAACAAACCTTCTTCAGACCAAACCTCGCTCCTTTGGGTTTCATCCTTTTGTACCTGATAATCAGCGCCTTTTGTCCCCCAAACTTTATTTTTACCGGAGCCCTTTCTCCAACAAATTACCAAACACTCACCCAACTCAAAGCCGCTATGAACAAAATCATCTATCGGGACCCCAATATTACCATTTTTCAAAGTGCTCTTTTTCAGACGAACTCAATTGTCGTGAAAACCGAGGACTTTGTGCTTGTCGTTGACCCGGCCTGGCTGCCCGAAGAAGTGGCCGCCATCCGGCAATATGTGGAAGATATTCGGGGCGAACGCGCTATATTCCTGGTTTTCACACATTCCGATTTTGACCACATCATTGGCTACAAAGCCTTCAAGGCCGACAAGGTTTTTATGTCGAAAGCGATGGCCGAAAACCCCGACAAAGAAAATGTGGTGGAGCAGGCCCTCGATTTTGACGAAAAATACTACATCGAACGCCCCTACCCCATCGAATATCCGCAAGGCGATTTCCTGGTTTATCGCGACGGCGTCCAGTATCGCCAAGGGCAGACAAAAATGACTTTTTACCTGACGCCCGGCCACACGGCTGATAGTATAATGCTGATAGTGTGGCAATTAGGCCTTTGCATCGCAGGCGATTACCTTTCCAACATAGAGTTTCCGTTTATTTATCAAAGCAGTGTCGAGTACGTAAAAACGCTGGAAAAACTGCCGCGTATTCACGACCGCAACTGGTTTACACGACTCGTACCCGGTCATGGCGACCCGGCGCTAAGCATCAACGACTGGCTCCAGCGACGCACGGAAGGCCTTGCCTACATTTATGCTTTGCGCGAGAGCATCGCCACCGGCGTACAATTCGACGAGGCCTCCCTTTGGGCGCGCTATCGTTTTCCCCGGCTTCAGCAAAAATACCACGCTGACAATGTGGCGCTTATGACCCGCGAATATGAACAAGGATTGTGGAGCTGGGACCCCGAATTTTCACTCGACTCGTTGGAAGAAAGCCCGATGGAAGCCAACCAAAATATCACAGAGGACGAGTGAAACCTCCGTTATCCGCACAGCAACAGGCGATTATGCACAAAATAGACATGCACACCCACCTCCTGCCCGAACGGCTGCCCAATTTTGCAGACAAGTTCGGCTACGGAGATTTTATTCATCTCGTTCACCACAAACCCGGTTTTGCCCGCATGATGAAAGGGCAAAATTTTTTCCGGGAAATCGGCAGCAACTGCTGGGACCCGCAGGTTCGCATCGGCGAATATTTGCATTTTAAAACGCCTGTTCAGGTCGTGTGCACTATTCCGGTCATGTTTTCTTACTGGGCAAAACCGGCAGATTGTCTCGAACTTTCCAGGTTTCTGAACGACCATCTGGCGGGCGTTGTGGAGGATTTCCCCGAACACTACGTAGCGCTCGGCACGATTCCGATGCAGGACACGGATCTGGCAATCAAGGAGTTGGAACGTTTGAAAAACCTCGGCTTTCCCGGCATTCAAATTGGCTCCAATGTGAATCAGCAGAATCTCGGCGAGCCGCAGTTTTTTCCCATCTTCGAAGCCTGCGCACAACTCGACCTCGCTGTGTTCGTCCATCCCTGGGAAATGATGGGCGAGGCCGACATGCGAAAATATTGGCTTCCCTGGCTCGTGGGTATGCCTGCCGAAACGAGCCGCGCCGCTTGTTCGCTGATTTTCAGCGGAGTAATGGAGCGATTGCCCAATTTGCGTTTTTGCTTCGCTCACGCAGGCGGCTCTTTTATCCCGACCATCGGTCGCATCCAGCATGGCTTCGATTGCCGGCCTGATCTGGTAGCGGTGGACAATCCCGTGCCGCCGCGCAGTTATCTGGGAAAATTCTGGGTGGATTCGGCCACACACGACCCACAGTTGCTGCGCTACATTCTGGAAGTTGTGGGCGATGAAAAAGTTTGCCTCGGCACGGACTATCCTTTCCCGCTCGGCGATTTGGAAATAGGCAGTTTTATCGAGCAAATGGATTTGCCGAAAGCTACTTTAGAGAAGATTTTTTTCAAAAATACGCTGGATTGGCTGCACGGCCCTACTCCGCTTTGATGCGATAACTGCCACTTTCGAGTCGTTTTTTTGCAAAATCGAAGTATTCCGGCACAATTTCAAAACCGGTGTAACGCCGGTTTTCGAGATGACTCACCACTGCCGTTTGGCCGGAGCCAAGAAAAGGGTCGAGCACAAGGTCGCCGGGTTCGCTGCTGTAAGCCAGTATTTTTCGGATGAGTTCGGCGGGCAGTTTGGTCGGCGTTTTCACGTCGCCGTTCCAGTATTCGCGCGGGATGTTCCACACATCTTCTTTGTCTTTGTAATGGGCGCTGCCGCCGTCGGGGTGGCGTTCGTCTTTGTCAAAACGAGCGTAGGGGAAAAACTTTCGTTGCTTTTCGTCGAGGCTACAAAACAGGATGTGGTAGTGCGAGGTCACATACTTGCGCGTGGTGACGAGACCAAATTGATATTTCCAAACAAGGTGATTCACGAGGTTGAAGTCCAGTTCGTCGAGCGCGATGAGCAAATCTTTGAGATAATTCCAGCCGGAAAAAATATAGAGGCTACCGGAAGGCTTCAACACCCGCCGCACCTGCGAGAGCCACTGGCGGGTAAATTCCAGATAATCAGCGCCTTTTACCTCGTTGTAACCTTCCAGCACCCGGCTTCCTTTGCGGTTGTAATTCGCTTTTTTTGCCTGAAACTCGATGCCGAATGGCGGATCGGTCACGACCAAATCCACCGAACGGTCGGGCAATCGGGCGGCCATGCCCGCGATACAATCTTCGTTGAAAATTTGATTGACGAAATTCACCCGGCGAAAAACGGGAATTTTCCGGGAACCGGGCAAATAAAAACGGGCGGCTTCCAAATGGAAGTCGCCCGATGTTTTTTGAAGCGTGGTTGAACGAGGTCAGCGGCTGAATTGGGTCATTTTTTTCGCGCCGATCAGGACAGAGTAATTTCCCGCCGGCAGCGACTCGATGTTCAGCGACCAGTCGGTCGTTTTGGAAGAGAGATACTTTTCCGCTACCACCTTGCCTTGTTCGTTCGTCACTTGCACGGTGAGGCATTTCACGGAAATCTCGTCGGTCATCAGCCAGATGCGTTTTTGGCTCACCACGACTTTTACATCGGGGTCGTTGTGTTGTATGTTTGAGTTAGAGCCCGCAATGCTTTGGTTAAGGCTGAGGAACAGGCTGAACAGGGCGACCAAAAATAATTTCGTTTTCATAGCAGAAAGGATGATCAAAGTGAAAGATTATTTTGCAACAATAGACAACATCCATTCCAAAAAGGTTGCAGAGGGCCCGTGTTAACCGATTGATAACGGATTTTGCTCGACGAAACCTCATTTTCCAGAATTTTCAGACTTTTGGGCGTTTCAATTTTGCCACATTGTTTTTGCGATGAAAATCACTTTTTCCTGCCTGCTGCTTTTTGTCAGCCTTACCCTTTTTGCTCAAAACTCCGCCGCCGATTCGGCTTTTATCCGCGACAATTTCACCAAACGCGAGGTAATGATTCCGATGCGCGACGGCATCCAACTTTTCACTTCCATCTACTCACCCAAAGACCAGTCGAAAAAATACCCCATCATCATACGGCGAACGCCCTACTCCTGTTCGCCTTACGGGGTAGATAAATTTGCAACATCTTTTCAAAATATGAACCTCGCCCGCGCAGGCTATATTTTTGTTTTTCAAGACGTTAGGGGAAAATATATGAGCGAGGGCGAGTTCGTGGATGTGCGGCCTTTCAACCCGAATAAAAAGTCGCCGAAAGACACGGACGAAGCCTCTGATACCTACGACGCGGTGGAATGGCTGTTGAAATATGTGCCGAACAACAATGGGCGCATCGGCGTGATGGGCATTTCCTATCCCGGTTTTTACGCAACAATGGCCACCGTTGCCAATCATCCGGCCATCAAGGCCGTGTCGCCGCAAGCGCCTGTGACCGATTGGTTTATCGGCGACGATTTTCACCACAATGGAGCATTCATGCTGATGGATGGATTCGGATTTTATTCCGGCTTCGGCAAACCTCGCCCCAAACCGACAACCGAATCAGCCAAAGGTTTCAGCGACTGGAACACGCCCGACAACTACGATTTTTTCCTGCGCGCCGGCGCTGTGTCCAATTTTACAGAAAAATACGGCATGAAAAACATCCCGTTCTGGAACGACCTTATGGCGCACCCCGACTACGACGATTTTTGGCGAGCCCGCAATCCTCGTCCGCACCTGAAAAATGTGAAACCTGCTGTGATGACCGTTGGCGGCTTATTCGATGCCGAAGATTGTTTCGGCGCGTGGCGCACTTACGAAGCGATTGAGAAACAAAATCCGGCAACAGCCAGCAACCGAATCGTCATGGGCCCCTGGGTACACGGCGGCTGGGCGCGCACAAAAGGCGATCGTTTGGGAAATGTGGCTTTCGGCCAGCCCACGAGCGAGTGGTACCAGCAAAACATCGAGTTGCCATTTTTTGAATTTTACCTGAAAGACAAAGGCGAAATGGATTTGCCCGAAGCCTTGATTTTTGAAACGGGCAGCAACCAATGGACGCAATATGACGCCTGGCCGCCAAAAAATGCCGTGTCCACAAAATTTTTCTTCAACGCACAAGGCAAACTGACGACTAAAGAACTCTTGGCAAGCAATAATCCCCGTGTCGCCTGGGCTACAAGTTCTTATGTCAGCGACCCTGCCAAACCCGTGCCTTACACCGAAGATGTCCACCTGCGCCGCACCCGCGCATACATGACCGACGACCAACGTTTCGCTGCTCGCCGTCCCGATGTGCTTGTTTATCAGACAGATGCACTCACAGAACCTGTCACTGTGACGGGAACTGTTGTCGCCGACCTTTGGGTAAGTCTCAGCACGACGGATGCCGATTTTGTGGTAAAACTGATTGACGTTTTTCCCTACACCCTGAAAGGCGAAGAGAACGGTGTGCCGCTCGGTGGCTACCAAATGCTCGTGCGCGGCGAAATCATGCGCGGGCGCTACCGCAACAGTTTTGAAAAACCGGAGCCTTTCAAGCCAAACGAAGTGACACAAGTGAAATTCGACTTGCCCGATGTCGCGCACACGTTCCTGCCCGGCCACAAAATCATGGTACAGGTGCAAAGCAGTTGGTTCCCCCTCGCCGATCGTAATCCGCAGCAATTCATAAATATTTATGAATGCAAAGACTCCGACTTCATGCCGAGTGAAATAACCGTCTGGCACAATGGCGCTTACAACTCAGGGGTGATTTTACCTGTTTTGAAAAAATAAAACCGGCGAAATAATACCACCAGAACAAACAACCCAACTATCCCTAAAAGCCATTTTTTCAAATGTTTTCCTCCAAAATCTACCGAACCGTCGGCGCCTGTCAGTGTGAAAGCGGCCCAGTGAAAAGGTGCTTTGCGGGCGTCCAGTTCAGCAGATGCGAGATATTCGAGTTTGGCTTGCCGCAGGGCCTCGGCCTTTGGGAGCCCATTTTCAAGGTTTTTATAAAAACAGGAGAACAGGTCGGCCGTAGAGCGTTCGTTGACTGACCAATGGCTGGCCACGAGGCTTTGCGCGCCCGCGTAGGCAAATGCGCGTGCGAGGCTCAGGACTCCTTCGCCTTTTGCAAACTGACCTTTCCCGGTTTCGCAGGCGCTGAGTGACACGAGTGATGCGTGAAAACGTTGCGCGTAAATTTCAGGCAGCGTCAGCCGCCGGTCGTAGAGTTCAATGCCGGGCGTTCCGCTACCGCCGGCGTCGGCGTGCGTGGAGAGGTGAATGATGTTGTAACGAGGACTTTTTTTCAAAAACGAATCCGCCGTCGCACTGACGCCAACCAAGGTCGCGGTTCTTAGCGATTCAGGAATATCACTCAAACTGCCCGACAAAGTGGCAAGACCGTCGCGGGCTAATTCGACAAAGGGCGCTATTTGCAGCAGCCCTTTTTCTACCTCTTTTTTCAAAGGAGGCAATGTCAGCAAAGTCGCCGTCCAGGCATATTGCACTGTTTTTGAACGCAATAGGTAGGCTGCGCTGGCAAAACCGCCCCGATGTTCGGTTGTCAGCAAGGCTTCAAACGGCAGATAACAAAGCGAACCGTCGGGGATGATGATGAGCGAGCGGGCGGAGGAAAGGTTCGTATCGGGCAAGAGTTTTTTGAACAGAAAACAAGCATCGGAAAAATATGCATCCGGGTTGGTTTGCTGACTGTTTTTATCAGCGAGCGTATTAAAAAATCCGGATAATTTTTCATCCAAAAGACTATCGCGCGGTACCTCGAACGCCGCCAAACGATCGCGCCGCATCACGACGCAGAGGTAGCGATCACCCGCGTCGAACCAGGAAAGCAGGGCTGCTGTATCGGGCAGCGAGGCCTGGATGTCTGACAAATTTGCTGTGAGACTTGCCTCGGCAAACTGGTGGAATTGGGGGAATTGGCTTTTAAGTGTTTCGAGGAAATCGTGATAGGTTTTTTCCTGCTTGAAAATGCGTTCTTTCACTGCAACGATGCCTGCCGAATCGCCGACCTCCTGTTTCTTTTTCAAATCCCCGACCAACCCGGCGATTTCAAGGCGCAGGTTTTCTTCACGCGCAAGCAGGGAATCCGGTATGCCGGCAAGCGCGAGCGCACGCTGTTGTTGGAGTGCGTCGCCGAGGGCCTGGGCCTTGGTTTGTTCGAGAAAAGCAAAAAGCCTCGCAAGTATGAGGGGGTCGTTGCTTTCACGCCATAGTTGCCAGAGATTCAGTGCAGCGGCGTTGTAGTTTTGCCGGTTGTTGGCGGCGAGGGCATATTTGTCGGCATCGTCGCCGTAGGTGCGGCGCAACTGGGTTGCAATTGCAAAGGAAAGGTCGAAGCAGTGTGCCGCGTTGAGGCGCGATGCGGTGTCTGTGTTTTTTACAAGTATCAGTGCCTTGGCGGCGGCGGCGCGCATAGCCTGGGATTCGAGCCAGGCATCCTCGATAGGAGGATTTTCGTTGATGTTCAGGCTGTTAAAATTGGGGAAGGACTGTATGAGGGCTTTTTGGTAAAACGCCAAAGCTTGTTCAGGCCGGCCGGTTTCTTCATAAAACAATCCTGTTTCGACATAAAGTTTAGCCATTTCACGGCTTTTTCCTTTGTAGAAGGCTTTGCCTTCGGCTTCGGCTTTTTGGAAGTATTGTTCGGCTTCGCGGGGGTTGTTTTGGCGGGCAGCGATGCCGGACAGGGAAGTATATACGCGAACGCGCTCGCGCACATATTCCTCTTCACGTGGATAAATCGCCAAGGCCTCTTGCAGGGTTTGGACTGCCTTGCTTATCTGTCCTTGATATTCGTACGCAGAATGAACAATCGCTTTCAAATCCGCTCTGATATCGGGTACCAGGTTCTGCTCTGCAAAACCCAGTGAACAGTATTTCATAACAGCTTGCTCATCGCCCAGATAATGGTAGCAATTTGCCATTTGAGCATAGGTGGCTGCCCGATATTCTCCGCTTGTGTCTGCAAGCAATGAGGCTTCAAAATACTGAATAGCACGTGTGTAATCTTCCTGCCGAACAAAAATCTGAGCAGCATTCCGGCAAGCAAAGGCAGGTCTGGCGCCGATTATATTTTGATTTTTGAAAATGGCGATAGCTTTTTGATATGCCTCGAGTCCTTTAGCAAAGCGTTCGAGCCGGACATGTGTAATCCCCATAAAGCTAAAAAGAGAGGCTGCTTCGAGCGTGTTATTTTGAGAGGCTTTTTCAAGTTTTTGCAAACTCTTTTCCAACATTTCATGGCAAGAATCATAGCGTTTCAGTCCAGAAAGGGCTGTTGCGAGTAAATGTGCATTGCTGGAAAATGATATCCAATCTCCTTTTTTCTCATTTTCAGCCATCAGTTCTTGAAGGATTGGTATCGCTTCTGTCCACTTTTTTTCCTTATTTAATTCTTTGGCGCGTGTAACGCGGTCGTCCAAAAGCTTTTGCTCGCTACCATTTTGAGCAATAGCAGTGAGCAGAAGTGACAGTCCCCAAAATAGGAGAATTTGCTGACGGAGATTTTGCATAAAGAAGAATGACTTTTCAACCCTTTCAGGATTATGGTCTTCTAAGAAAGTAGAACAACCCGGCAAATAAAGCGAGGGCGGCTACTACTATCCATCCCCAGGGTAGTCCTGTTTTGCATGCTTTGCTGATTTGCGCAACAGCAGTATTGCCACCGCTATCCGTGACGGTGACCGATATGTTGCTCTTGTTGGCAAGATTGAACGGCGGGGTTTGCGTGGAATAATTGACACTTCCTTGTTCAGTGTACGACCATAAATAGGTGTAGGGGGCCGTGCCGCCTTCAATATTCAAATTGGCCTGGCAGTCGTTCGGATCGTCCGTGACTTTCATAGTGCTTACCCATTTTTCTTCCCAGCACCCCGTCGAAGGTTCGTAAACGGAAAAATAGTAGGTGCCAGAATTCATATTGCTGTAAGTGACACTTGACCCCGACGAGCAATCATGCCATTTGACAGGTCCGGTATTGCCGATTGCATTTACCGTAATCGAATAGCCCGAGGTGCCATTCCCTGTGATAACTGGTTCGGACAAAGCAAGTGCGCACGGAACTCGCACGATTCGGTGGATGATGAGTCTTTCGCAAGATTTTGAAGCGACGAGGGTATAGGTTTTATTTTTTAATTCAGTCAGTGTCGGATTCTTGGCGTTTGTCAGGTCAAGACCGCTCACAGGATACCAAACGCACTGGGCATCAGTGTAATCGTCGAGTGCCGGTAACGGAGTCAAAAGTGGCGCGCCGACAGATGAAGCCGTGTCGATGATGATGGTCGTCGTGCTGCACGTATCGGGTACCGGGTTGCCAACTATACTCGAATCACAATCAAGGTTGAAATAAGCCAGACAGGTTTCGAGCGGAGGATTGCACCCGAAACGAATTATTGCCCTGTTGACAATGGAACCGCAGGATGGGAGCGTACCAGGACAAGTGCTTTTGTCGTAAGGAATTTTGATTTTCAGGTAACCTTTGGTTTCATTTTCGCCAAACGACCTTCCGTAGCCCGGCTGGTGTGTTCCTTTCAGGCCATCGCCCGCCAGAGTCAAATCAACCTTTATGGCTCCATTATCCACGCCATCGCCGGAGGGAATCAAAGTTGGAGTTCCTGACGGGAAACAACTAAAATTTGATTGATTCAAGGCAGTGACACAATGCAGCAGCGGCGACAACTCATCGGTAATCGAAATACTTTTTACGGCCTTATTGCCATCATTTTGAAAATGAATCGTGTATTCGAGATACTCTTGACCCGAAGGCCATTTTTTTAATTCTATCGTTTTTTGATTGGGGTCGTGGGCGTTGGCAATAGAATTCAGAGAGGTTAACTCAAAGGTGAAAGGTTTGCCACAGATATTCCTCGGGTCAGTATTGCCCGTTACATTAAATGTGAGTTTAGGTACCGGGGAGAGCGCCTGGCCTACTATGACATCCGGTTTTGTTTTGAAACGCAGGTAAAAATTTCGCTGTTCGCCAGGCATCAAATTATTGACAGTGATATTTACAGGCATACCCGGCGTACTCGAACTGACGGCGTCTGTCGCGCCCAAATAGCCAATTTCCACGCCGCTGGAGTGATAATCCAGGGCGTTAGGATATTCGAACTTGAGCGTACCGGAAATAGGGGCTTCACAAGAATTTTTGTAGGTCAGGATAAAAGTAATCTCATGGTCGGGCACAATGTTGCGCACGGCCTCGATATTCAAAATCCGGTCGGTCAATACCAATCCAGAGGTCGGTGTTCCCGTATTGGTTCCCAGGTTAACATTGGCGCTTAATACGGCTGGCGGATTGTCGCGGTCATCATCATACTCCATTGCCGTGTACTCGACATAAGGCGTGTAGTTTTGTGTTGTTGCGTATTGGTGCACAACCGAGACAGGATTATTGCCAACGGTTTCGACATTGTAGTGATGGCCGTCGTTGGTGTTGAAAAAAACTTTGTATCGGGCACTGGGATTGCTGGAAGACAATGGAGGAAGGTTAGAAAGCGTCATGATGCAATCCGAGCCTGACATGGCCACTGTGAAAGTGGGGCCGGAGTACCAAAAATACCAGGATGCGAGGGTGGTGATGGCGGAAATGAGCAGCGCAAAGGCAGCCCATTTTTTCAGCAGTCTCATAGAACTTGATTTTTTGAAAACAACAATTGTGAAAGCCCAAAAATACAAAATAACAATCGCTTGAATAAACAAAAAACAAAACAGCCGTTTGTCCGACAAAATGCTTACGAAACAAGACGGCCTTTCTTTGCAAAGAAATCCCATCTTCATTAAAGCTTACTCTGCCAACGACTTGTTGTTTCTGTTCCGTTCCGGCAAGCGATTAAAAAGCAATAAAAAAAGCCGGGCTGCACGCGGCGAGAGGCGGCAGCCCGGTAGTTTGGAATTTTGCCAGAATTTAACTTACGACGAGTTCGATATCAAACTCAACTCTGCCCCGGTTCGTTTCAACAAGGCATATCTCTTCGATACAGTAGCTGAATTTGATTTTGTAAGGGCCTTCAATTGCCCCGTCAGATTTGAGTGCAAGTTCAAGGTGACTGCACGAGCAGGGGGCCACCTCACACAAACATACCAGTTTGGACGGAACAGTTATGACGCAGGGCGAACCATCCGGCAGTAATTCAACCGGACTGCCATCTGCATGCACAACTTCGATGTTTGTAATTTGTACCCCTTTGAAAAGTACGTTATCATATGGGTTACACACACTCAGCACCATCACTTCGAAGTCTTCCGTTTCGATGATGTCGCGCGGACCATCGCCCCAATGGAGATAGAAACAGGGTCTGACTGCCGGAATGTCGAGCGGCTTGCAAGGTAAATTTCCTGTTTCGCCAGGCTCGTTGGGGTTAGCAGGCGGCATCGGGAAAGCAGCACAACCTTTTCCAAAATTGTTCTCAAGATGATTGAATTTATCCGCCACTAATGCCTCCAAAGCATCTATACCATCTTCTTTAGCGGCTTCGCATGGGGATAACAAACGCAGAGGAAAGCGGAAAATCAGGAATTCGTCATGGTTGAATCCTTCAAAAGGAATCACAGGCCTGCCACTCGTATCATTGCCAGAGTCATACCATACCCAATGCGGATTTGCTCCGAGAGCGGCAAGATTTCCCATGAAAGATGCCGATAAAAAAGTGCTACCGTAAATGGCAGCGGAGTTGGTATAAACCGGCCCTACCGTCGGAATTTTCCAGCCGTTCGATGCATTCCCATTAGCAATGTGGGTATTGATGTCACTCGTTGCCGGAACGTTCACAGTGGTAGGAATGGCTTGTCCGGTAGGCAATACCTCCCAGCCGGCGTCTCCTGTATTCAGCACGACCGTTCCTTTAAATGCACCTATCAGGCCCTGCTTGATTGCATGATCACTCCAGGCAATGAGGTAAAGCCAGTCGCTCGTTTGGGCATTAAAGGTCACCGATTCACCCTCAGTGATGGCTTGCGCAGAAGTATTTACTACGCCTAAATCGGTACCGGTTGGCAGAAGTTTTTGTGTCACCCCGTTAGCATCGCCGAGATACACCGCATAACAATTGTCGCAAGTGAAGCGACCCGTGAAAGTTGTCATAAATGTTTGATTTTTTAAGTGTGAAAAATTCAGAGAGTTTTTGGAGACAATCGCGAGAGACGATGTCCATTTGAAAAAGCGCTTTTCATCCTCACATCCACCTCGCCCATTTTTTGTTACCCCGCTTCAAAAACTTTTTTCAAAATAATTTCAGAGCCTCGCATTTACCTTTGGCACAAGCAAAAAAAGCAAGCCGCATGAGCGCGCCACACCCGGATTCCCGCTACATCCACGCCCTACTGAACAACGACAGCAAAGTCATCGAGGAAATCTACACCCGATATGCAGTCCGTATCGCCCGCTTCGTGCAGGCCAACAACGGCACCGAAGACGATGCCCGCGACGTATTTCAGGAAGCGCTTATGGCCGTAAGTCGTCAGGCGCAGCGCCCGGGCTTCGTGCTCACCTGCCCTTTCGAGGCATACCTATATTATGTATGTCGTGGAAAATGGCTCAACGAACTCAAACGCCGCCAGCGAACGGCGGTAACAATCTCCGAGGCCACTGGATTTACTGACATGGAACAGGCCGACGCGCTGGCCGATACGACCCTGCGGGAAGAAGAGCGCGACCGGCTGTTCCGGCATTTTTTTGAAAAACTGGCAGCCGGCTGCCGCCAATTGCTCCGGCTGTCATGGTCGGGTATTTCGATGGAAGAAGTGAGCCGGGAATTGGGAGTCAGTTACAATTATGCCCGAAAAAAGAAACACGAATGCGTGAGCCAACTCATGGGTTGGATACAGGCAGCCCCGGAATTCACCAACTTAATCTGAACGCCGATTCGCATGGAAGAACTTTACCCCCGCATCGAAGATTATCTGGACAACGCCATGAGCGACGCCGAACGCACTGCGTTCGAAGTGGAAGTCCAGGCTGATCCGGCATTGGCGAAAGCCCTTGCACAAGCACAGGAAGCCCGCGAACGACTTGCCCGGCAATGGGCACAGGAAAAATCAGAGGCAGAATTAAGTGCAACATTAAAGGAACTTGGAAAAAAGCATTTTAGCCACAGCAAAAAAACGCGCCGTTTCCAATTCAGCCCCTGGTGGATGGCCCTGGCGGCAGCGTTGACAGCCCTGCTTGTCTGGCTCGGCTGGCCTGCAAGTGAAGCTACGCTCTATAAACGCTACAGAAAATTCCCCGAAGCAGCCTTCGTCGTAAAAAACGGGTCGAACCAGAGTCTCGAACAAGCCGCCAACCAATTCAACACAGGCGATTTCGACGGCGCACTTTCAGGCCTGAAGACTTATATTCAGCAAAATCCCGACGATGCCGAAGCCCGTTTTTTTGCAGGTTTGTGCCAAATGGAGACTGGCCGCCTGGCAGAGGCAGAGGCGACCTTTCGGCAAATGCTTGAAAGCAAAAACGCCTGGTCGGAAGAAGCGAGATGGTTTCTGGCGCTTGCTTACCTGCGAGGCAAAAAAAATAGCGATTGCCGCGAAACGCTGAACCAGATACCCCCTGGTGGCGCGCATTACGAAGAAGCACAGAAGTTGCTGAAGAAAATTTGAAAGCGATTTTTTTTAAAAACCTGTTAATCGCCCTGCCCCCGCTTTTTTCGGAAAAACGGCGTTGTAATTTTGCGGCAAATTTGTTGGAAAAGAAAAAAATGTAGCCATGCAAAGATTGACCAAAACTGCTCTTGCACTTCTTTTTCTCCTGATTTTCGGCCATAGCGCCACCGCGCAAACCCCGGCGCCTTCCTTCGACGATATGCGCCGCCAAATGCTCGAAATGCAACGCCAGATGTTCGAGCAATTGCAAAATTTCTCCTTCGACACGCCCAACTTCACCAAAGACACCACGTTTTTCTTTCATTTCGATACCACCTTCGAAGGTGGAAACATTTCTCGTTTTTTCCATTTTTCGCCTTTCGGAAGCGACAGCATTCGACAGCAAGAAGACTTTTTCGGGTTTGACAACTGGTTCGATCAATTTTTCAACCTCGACGGTCAGTTTGAACAACCTGACTACGGTATCCGCGATTTTCCCAAAGATGACGGGGGCAAACCTCAAAACGAAGACGAACTTTTGCCGGAAGAACGCCTGCGACAACAAGAGGAGGCAGAAAAATCCGGAAAAAAACAACCCAAACTCAAATCGTCCGACCCCAAACCCGACCCGAAAGTGAAAACCATTCGCATTTGACGGCTCGGAAAATTCTCTTCAGCCCTCAAAATCTTTTGCTTTCTTTGCCCTGTTATTTTGCCAAACAAAACAAAATACATTCACACAAACATTTGCTCCAACCTGCTGTTTTGAAGGCAATAATCATCGGGCAAAACATCCAGTCATGCAAACGAACGAACAAGTAGATGTCATCATCTACCGTGTAGGCGAAAAAGGACTTGAAGTCTTTTTGGTAAACCCTTCTGAACAAAACGCTGAAAATCAGTGGAAAACACCTACCGCGGCTGAAAATACCCCGGAGCGAATCAGCAACTGCATCCAACTTGACCCCGTCACCGACGCTAACGGGGAGTCTCGCAAAGCCATTGCCATCGAAGCCGACTGGCACGAAATTCCGTCTTTACGTGCGCTCATGTACGAGGACTATCGCGTCGCCAAAGAAAAAGCCAAGCTGCACATTAAAAGCCTGCTTCCCGACTTGGACAAAGGGACATTTTTTGCGGTGAAAGAAGCGCTTAAGCGCGTGATGCCGGAGCAGTATGCTTACCTCAAAGAATTGAAAGATATTTTACTGGAAAAAAACTCCACGAAATATCTCTGAGTCAGTAAAATCTTACCCTTTCCCGTTTTCTGCTTTTCCTTCAAACAGCGCGAGGATGATATTCCCCATGTAAACGCCCAGCGCTGACTCCACAAACGTGAGAAACATCGTCATGTCCTGGAAATTGAGGATGTTCGGTGCCAGCGCCTTGAGCGAAATCAGCGACAAAACGATGATGAAATGGCCATTGACGAGCCATTTGACGAGGCTGCTGATCGGAGCGCCGTTCTGCGTGTTCAGGTTCGGCTCTGTGATGCTGCGGCCCAGAAACCGGAACACCGCACCGCCGTAGAGCGCCGTTACGGGCGCGAGGATACCCATGAGCGAAGTAAATTCTTCAAAATCGAACCCCCGCAGGATATAAAAAATACAGGATGCCCCAATGAGTGCAAAGTGATATAGCAAAATCAGCCGGGCGATGCGGGTACGCGGCGATAATTGGCCCCTGTCGGAGGCAGTCGAGTTGGTGGATGTCGTTTCGGTATTTGCCACAGGCGATGCCATGGTTCGTGTGCTGCTGGTTGTCATTGGCGAAGGTAATCCGTTAATTTTTTAAAGAGTCGCTTCTGGTATTCTTCCAGGTTACTCTTGTAACGCAAATCCATGTCTTTATAGTCGTTTTTGCGGGGGGGAAAAATGATACCGGAGCCATATTTTCCTTGAAACTCCCAGGAAATCTCGACATCATCGCCTTTTTGAAGGCCTTTCACGTAAACTCTGTGATATTCGAAATAACCGTCGGGGCAAATTTCATTATTCAAATGTGTCACTTCCAACACGAATTCATCGTAGGCAGTGTAGGAGGTATCCACTTTGGCTTTCCAAAGTACGGGCGTACCTTTTGTTTTGTAATGATTGGTCAAAAACCGCCGCGCACTCCCACACACAGCGTTCACTTTTTTACCACGCACAAGAATTTTATTGTCGCCCGTGTTCACCCCTTGCAACGAGGCTGGAGTACTCACGTCAATCACTGTCCCTGAGCGAAGGCTGCGTTGTTCCACCGGAATTTTCCCATCACGGCTGTAGATTTTTGCGAGGAAATGAGCTGGTTCGTGACATCGCACCACTACTTCGGCCTGGTCGGGGCGAATTTCGGCGAGAAAGGCCCATTTGTGCAAAAGTCGCTCGTGAAAAAACTGTCCGTTTATCTTCTTATTCGTCTGTTCGAGTTTTGTCCAGGCGCACTGAATGGAATCGCAAGCCAGTTTGCTGTCGTGTGTTGGCCGAAGATACAACGTTACTTTTTTGGCCGAAACGGCGACACTGTCAGCTTTAAAAATATGTCCCAGTTGATTCTGACGGAGCCACTGGGTAAAATCGGTTTTTTTATTTTGGAAAAAAGCCCTGTCCTGCCGAAGGTCGGTCGTTGTTTGCGCTTTCGAATCGGTAGCGCCCCAGCAGGACAAAAAGCAGGTCAGGAAGATTAGCCTGAAAAGGCGGAAGGCCATCGCGGATGTTTTTGTAGTGTGCGGGAGAATGACGACAACCTAACATCTCTTATTTTCAGTTAGTTTCGGTTTAACGTTTTCACAAGAATGTTCGATGCAAAATCATCTTTTTCGACCCAGCGCAACACCGGAATTTGTCTTTTCCAGGCATCCCGCCTGAGGCGTTACAAAACGTTGGCCAACTGCTCTTTTATTTTTTCCAACTCGTCCTTCATTTGCACCACCAACTTCTGAATATCGGCATCGTAAGCTTTGGCGCCAAGTGTGTTGATTTCGCGTCCCATTTCCTGAGAAATAAAGCCCAGCGTGCGTCCGGCTGATTGTTTGGGATTTTCGACTTGTTCCAGAAAGTATTTGCAATGTTGTTCGAGCCGCACTTTTTCCTCTGTAACGTCCATTTTTTCCAGATAATACAGAATTTCCTGCTCGAAACGATTAGTGTCCAGATTCTCTTTACCAAATGCTTCGTCCATATTGTTGCGCATGCGCTCGCGCATACGGGAGAAGCGCTCTTGCTCGAATGGCCCTATTTCACCTAATAATAATAGGATGTTGGCGACACGCAGACGGAGGTCGGCTTCTAATGCGCGCCCTTCCTGCCGACGAAAGTTGTGCAAATGGTCAAGTGCACGCGTTGCAATCTCGCATACGGCAGCCCATTCGTCTTCATCCACCTCGCCGCTGGGAGCAGCTACGACGTTGGGAATTCGCAAAATCGCCTGCAACATATCTGTCTGTCCGATACCAAGCTCGCCGGCGATACGATTGAGTTCTCGGTGATACCCTCTGAAAAGGGCCTCATTCAGACTTACGGTGGCAGCTCCGTCGGCATTCTGAACGTCCACGATAACATCAATTTTACCGCGTTCGGCATGATCGGTCACCAATTTTCGCAACTCCAATTCTTTTTCCTTGTAATCTCCGGGAAGACGAATTTTCAGGTCAGTCGTTTTTGAATTGAGCGCACGAACTTCGGCAGTAATCGTTTTCTCGCCAAAACTTCCGGAGGCGCGGCCGTAGCCAGTCATGGATAGGAGCATATTTCTCTTGAAGGATAAAAGAGTGATAATTTGAACGCGTCACATAATCTGCTGTACCTTAAATATTGGTCAGGAAACAGGCGGCAAAAATAGAAAAAACCCTCCGGCACTTTCATAGCGATATTTTTTTTGGCTAAAATGTTTGTAAAGTGCTGAATAAGAGCGAGTTTGCGCCGTCAAACAGAGTTTGTCTTTTTTCCCGCTCAAAATTCATTTTCTCTGATAGTCAAGGTAGTACAAACTGCAAAATTTTGGAGAAAAGTTTGTGGGGGCGAAAAATTGTGCGAACTTTGCGTCTCTTTTTGAAAAATACCTATTTTTCGTTCATAATTCATTCAAAATCAACGAAATAAAACATGAGAAAGGCTGACCTTGTGAACGCTATTTCCGAAAAAACCGGCGTTGCAAAAGTGGACGTCCTCGTTTCGCTCGAGGAACTTTTTAAAGAAATCAAGTCCACCATGACGAAGGGCGAAAACGTGTATATTCGCGGGTTCGGCAGCTTCGTCATCAAAAAACGCGCGAAAAAAGTAGGCCGCCATATCAAAAAAGGCAAATCCATCGAAATCCCCGAGCACTTCATTCCGTCGTTCAAGCCGGCAAAAGTGTTCACCGAACAAGTGAAGAAAAAAGTACACTCGCTACCCAAAGACTAAGCGCCGCGAAGAAGGGTTGAGAAAGGTTCAGTTGGTTGGATTTTCGACATGAAATTTCTTTACCGTCTCAATCTTTCTCAATTCCGTTGATTGATGAATAAAACACAATATTTGGCCGTTCTGGGAGCATTGGCCCTTTTTTTTGGTCTTTATTTCGGCTTCGATACGAAAACGGACACGCAAAAAACGGCAGAACGCTCGCGTTCGCTGCAAGGGCAAAGTACCAGTTTTGAAACTTTGCTTGCTGATGCAAAAGCCCATCTGGACGCATCACAGTCCGCCCAAGTGGCCGAACAAGAAGAGCAACTTGGAAAAGCGACTGCCGATGCCGAACGTGCAGCAATTTTGAAACGTCTTTCGGGAATCTGGTACGAATTTGGCCAAATTCCGATAGCGGGAGGCTTTGCTGAACAAGTGGCTGAACTTGAAAATGCAGATTCTTCGTGGTCAGTCGCAGGCGCTACTTTTTTCAACGGGCTGGTGTCGTCACAAGACCCTGTTATCAGGAAATACTGTGCCGACCGCGCGGTGAAAGCCTTTGAAAGCGCTGTTTCGCTCAACCCGGCAAAAGTAGAGCACCGTGTTAACCTCGCGCTCGTTTATTCGGAAAACCCGCCGCCTGACAATCCGATGCAAGCAGTATTGATGCTGCGAGAATTGGAGGGCAAACATCCGGATAATCCGTCGGTCTTTAATGCGTTAGGCCGTTTGGCTATCAAAACCGGCCAATGGCAACGTGCGATAGAACGTCTGGAAAAAGCCTGGTCGCTCGACAAAAGCAACCCTAATACACCCTGCCTTTTGGCAAAAGCCTACGAAGGGGCGGGAAACATGTCAAAATCAAACGAGTTTGCGGTCATTTGTAAAAACCGTTGAAACTCATAACTCATAACACTCATAACTTAGCAGCAGTATGCCTTGCGGAAAAAAACGTAAACGTCATAAAATCGCCACACACAAGCGTAAAAAGCGTCTTCGTAAGAATCGCCATAAGAAGAAGCGTTAGTAACTGATCCACAGGCAATTGGCATTCCGATACAAGTCGGAACCGCCGTGCCGGGGTCAGCGCCAGACGCCACCGTCAAATTGAAAAAACTTTCCGGAAGCCCCCGATTGCTACCGGAAAGTTTTTTCGCGTATGCCCTGTTTGGACAAACTCGGTCCACCTGATTGGCAATACCAAACTCGATCATCGGCAAGTTCACACCACCCCATCAAGTTTTAGCTGCGCGTTCCGTCCGCCCAAACGAAACCCGACACAGCTCTCCTTGCTGACCGATACGATTTCTTCGCCTTTTAAAGCGATGCCAATTTTTGCAAACGTTTTTGCGACGGTTTCTTTTTGACGCCCGTACCGACCCCGGTGCTCGGTGAAGGGTCTTTGCTTTTTTTCTTCGGTTATTCGTTGTCAGTTATTGGTTCTCGGTTTTGCAATGCGACCAATACTTAACGACTCATAGCCAGCACCAATCTCCCTTCTGCCCAGCCTGTACAAAACCAAAATCACACGTTGTGGATAAAGAACTCATTATCAACGCCTCTGAAACAGGTGTTGAACTCGCCCTACTTGAGGACGGGAAACTTGTAGAACTCCATCATCAAAAGACGAACAACAACTTTACCGTGGGAGACATCCTCATCGGTAAAATCAGGAAAATGATGCCTGGCCTAAATGCAGCCTTCGTGGACATCGGGCACCGAAAAGATGCTTTCCTTCACTACACCGATTTAGGACCAAAACTCCGCTCGCTCGTAAAATGGACGAACGGCGTGATGAACGGCAGCATCAACACTCACAAACTTGACAATTTTAAATACGAAGACGAAATTGTCAAAACCGGCAAAGTAGACCAAGTGCTCAACAAGCGTTGGCCTATCCTTGTCCAAATTTTAAAAGAACCTATCTCGACCAAAGGGCCGCGTCTTTCCTGCGAACTCACCTTGCCGGGCCGCTACATGGTGCTGTCGCCATTTTCCGATGCGGTGTCTGTTTCCAAAAAAATTGGTAGCAGTGAAGAGCGCAAAAGACTCCACACTTTGGCCGAGAGTATCAAGCCCAAAAATTTTGGCCTTATCATTCGCACGGCAGCGGAAGGTAAAAAAGTGCAGGAACTGCACGAAGAACTCATGCGCCTGCTCGGCCAATGGGAGGATATTTACAAACAACTGAAAACAGTGAATCCGCCAGCCAAACTGCTGAGTGAGCTTGACAAACCCGCCAGTGTGCTGCGCGATTTACTCAGCGACGGGTTTAGCCGTATCGTAGTGAATGACAAAGATTTGCATGCCGACGTTAGGGCTTATTTACAAAATATCAGCCCGGACCAGGTCGGAATTGTCCAGTATTTCAACGGCGCCAAACCGATTTTCGACGCTTATGGCGTGACCAAACAAATCAAAGCCTCGTTTGGCAAAACGGCCACGATGAACAGCGGCGCCTATGTCGTCATCGAAAAAACCGAGGCGATGCACGTGATTGACGTGAATAGCGGTCATAAAATCACCTCCGCCGATGTAGAGCAAACGATTTTTGGCGTCAATCTGGAGGCGGCAGAAGAGATCGCCCGGCAAATCCGGCTGCGCGATATCGGCGGCCTCATCGTCATTGACTTCATTGACATGAAAAATCAGGAGCACAAGCGGCTTCTGTCGAAGAAAATGGAGGAGTGTATGCGAAAAGACCGTTCGCAACACACGATTCTGCCGTTGTCGAAATTCGGCCTCATGCAAATCACGCGCGAACGCGCCCGCCCGGAAGTAGTCGTGGATACCGCCGAGGTGTGCCCTACCTGCGGCGGCACAGGGAAAGTCAATGCAACGATTTTGCTCACCGATGACATCGAACGCGATCTGGAATTTGTGATGCAATCGCGCCCCAAAGGCAGGCTTTACCTGCGGGTTCACCCCTATTTGGAAGCATTTTTGAAAAAAGGGCTTTGGAAAAGCCGGCAGATAAAATGGTTTTTCAAGTACAACAAATGGATTCGGATCATGCCGCATGCCGATTATCAACTGACTGATTATCGTTTTTACGACGGCAACGACGACGAAATACGGTTGAACTAACCAAATACAACGAAAGGCAAAGAGCGCACAAGTGCTCCTTGCCTTTTTTCTTTTTGCCATTTGATTTTTTAAAAATGCGGGCAATCGCATTTCGGCTTGAACAGGCGGCAGCCTTCCATCACAAACATGCCCAGCATGAGCAAAACGAAAGCAGCGCGCCACCAATTAATTTTTTTCATAGTCGAAACTGTGTTTACTTTTACGATGGCGAAAGTAGCTAAATCGCTGCTTACCAAACGAAATTTTAACCTGGCCATTTCTCCACTTCCCAAAATCGAAAGGCAAGGCTCAATCTTCCGTCTTGAAACGCATTCTCGTAGCACCGCTCAACTGGGGTCTCGGCCACGTCACCCGATGTATCCCGATTATCCAGGCCCTCCACGACATGGGCGCCGAAGTGCTACTCGCGTCCGATGGCGGCGCGCTGCGATTACTTAAAGCCGAATTCCCGGATTATCCTGCTTTCGAGTTGCCATCTTATCGTATCCGCTACGACTCGCCCAACATGGTGCGTAACATCGCCTGGCAAATGCCACGCATCCTTTACGCCGTGCGTGCCGAGCAATGGGCGACCGAACGCCTCATAAACCAACACAAGATTCAGGGCATCATTTCCGATAATCGCTACGGCTGTTTCAGCCGCAAAGCGCGAAGTGTGATGCTCACGCACCAATTGCGTTTGCGGGTTCCTGGCAGATTTTTGGAGTGGTCGGCCAATCGAATCCAACGCCGGGCGCTGGGTCAATTCGACCAGGTTTGGACGCCTGATGTGGCTGAAACGCCCAATCTTTCGGGGGAACTCTCGCACAGCGAATCAGCCGCACATCCGGATATTCAATTTATCGGGCCGCTGTCGAGGATGCGAGCCGAAGTCGCTGAACACGAATATGACGTCGCGGTCGTGCTTTCGGGACCGGAGCCGCAGCGCACTTACCTCGAGCAGCGCCTGCTCGAACAAGCGATGTTGCTGCCGCAAAAATTTATTTTTATCCAGGGCAAAACGCGCGCAAAAGAACACCACTACGTCGCTGAAAACGTAGAGGTTGTGTCTTATCTGACCTCTCAGGAACTCAACAAAGTCCTCCTCGCCAGCGAGTACCTCGTGTGCCGGTCCGGCTACAGCAGCATCATGGACCTGGCGGCTTTGGGCAAAAAAGCCCTGCTGATTCCAACGCCCGGCCAGACGGAACAGGAATATCTCGCCGACTTTTTTGCCGGCCAAAATATTTTCCTCGTACAAAAGCAGGAAGACATTGACCTCGAAACAGGTCTGAAAAAGGTGGCAGAGACCAGTGGTTTTCAACCCGGACAGTTTGCGACGAATGCATTTTTGACCTATTTGGAAAAATGGCTCAATACCTTGTAAAACAACAGTTTGACTAAAAAATAATCCTTCACTGATGAAGCAAATACTCCTTTTCGCCCTCTCTCTTTTCCCCCTTTTTCTTTTCTCACAAAAACCTTACTTCCAGCAAGAAGTCAACTATAAAATCACCGCCACACTCGACGATCAGGCACACACACTGAACGGCAATATCGAAATCGAATACGTCAACAACGCGCCGGATGCTTTGCCCGAAATCTGGATGCACCTTTGGCCCAACGCCTACAAAAATCGGCAAACGGCTTTTTGCAAACAAAAACTCCGCGACGGCGACGCCCGTTTTTATTTCACTGACGAAAAGAATCTGGGCTATTTGAAAAACCTCGATTTTTCGGCAAACGGGCAAAAACTCGATTGGCAGTTTGACAAAAAAAATCCCGACATCGCGCTGTTAAAATTGCCGCAGCCCCTCGCTCCTGGCGCGCGCATCGTCATCACTACGCCGTTTTTCCTGAAAATTCCTGCCTCCTTTTCCCGGCTCGGCCACGTAGGCCCCTCCTACCAAATGACCCAATGGTACCCAAAGCCGGCGGTGTACGACCACAAGGGCTGGCATCCTATGCCCTACCTCGATCAGGGCGAATTTTACTCTGAATTTGGCTCTTTTGACGTGACGCTGACCTTGCCCGAAAACTACGTCGTGGGCGCTACGGGTATTTTGCAAACGCCTTCGGAAATCGAATTTTTGACAAAAAAAGAAGCCGAATCGCGGGAAAAATTAGCAAAAGGCGAGGGTAAAAAACCGGACATCTTCCCCGCTTCCAGCGCGAACCTCAAGACGATTCGCTACACGGCCGAGCGTGTGCACGACTTCGCGTGGTTTGCCGACAAACGTTTTTATGTGCTCAAAGACACGGCGCGTCTTGCTTCGGGCCGGACGGTGGATTGCTGGGCGATGTTCACCAATTCGCAGTCGGACATTTGGCAAAAAGGGGCGTTTTATGTGCGGCGCGCGGTCGAGTTTTATTCCGAAAAAGTCGGCGAATACCCTTACCCGCACGCCACGGCCGTCCACTCAGCACTGAGCGCCGGCGGTGGCATGGAGTATCCGATGATTACGGTCATCGGCAATTCCGGTTCCGCCAAAGACCTCGACGACGTGATCACACACGAGGTGGGGCACAACTGGTTTTACGGGATTCTGGCTTCCAACGAACGTGATCACCCGTTCATGGACGAAGGACTGAACTCTTACTACGAGCAGCGCTACATGCTCCAATATTATGGCGGTTATGACCCGATTGGCTTGCCAAAATTCCTGTACGACCCTGCCAAATACGGCCCGATTTTCAACACGGCCTACCTCGTTTTGGCTCGCGAACGCAAGGATACGCCTCCTGATTCGCACTCCGACGATTTCGCACAAGTCGCCTATGGGATGCAAGTTTATATGAAAACGGCGCTGTGTATGAGTTGGTTAGAAAAATCCGTCGGCACGGAGCGATTCGACGCGGCCATGCAGGACTATTACCGCGAGTGGCAATTTCGTCATCCTTACCCGGAAGATTTGAAAGCGGTTTTTGAAGAACACAACCTGAACGCCAATTGGTTTTTCGAGGCGATGCAAACGCAAAAACAGGCGGATTTTACTTTGAAAAGTGCAAATCCCGGTATCCAAATTCTCGATAATGAATCCGGAGGATCGAGGGAAAAAATCTGGCAATTGGAAATTGAAAACAAGGGAGAATTAGACGCGCCATTCCCGGTCACGGCTTTAAAAAATAGCAAACCGGTAGAGACAAAATGGTTTACCAAAAGCGGCAACATCTCATTTCCCGCTGTCGAAGCGGATGGTTTTATCATTGATCATGAATTTGCTACACTGGATTTTTACCGCCAAAACAATTTTCGGAAAGCGCCCGGCGCGTCGCCAGGTGTGAAGAGAAATGACTTCATCGTGGGGCCGGCGCTGATTCAAAACCCCCATCGCAGGACACTTGCCCTGCTTCCCTGGCTGGGTTGGAATAACTATGACAAAACGATGCTTGGCGCGGTGATTTACAACCCTCCCCTGCCCTCGCGCCATTTTCAGTACTATCTTTTGCCGGGTTACGGTTTCGGTTCGAAGCAGTTTGTGGGTCTCGCCGATGTGCGTTACCACTTTTTTCCGGGCGGCATTTTTCCCAAAATCACAGTCGGCGCGAGTGCTAAAACCTTTAGCCTCGACTACAACGACCGCGACGATTATTACTCAAAATTTTACAGAATCGCGCCGGAAATCAGAGCGGAACTGCGCGATAATTCTGTGTCGTTCAGGCACTTTGTGAATTTCCGAACCCTCTTCATCGGCAGGGAAAATGACTTGCGCGACAGTGTCGGCGGCTTCGTGGGCAAAGAGTTTGACAAATACACGATTTACGAAACCCGCTACGAGGCCATGCAAAAAAAGAAGCCCAATCCCTGGCATTTCAAGGCCGCGCTGGAGTGGCAAAACGGGCGCGACGCTTTCGGCGACAAGGGCAAATACCTGCGGGGCTCGCTCGAGTGGCGGCAGCAGTTTTTTTACCAGCCCTGGCGAAAAATTACGATGCGGGTGTTCGCAGGCGGTTTTCTGCAAAATGACCGCCGTAACGACGGCATTCTGGCCGGTGACCCGGCGCAGGGTTCTTTTTCACTCAATCCGCAGGGATTCAGTGATTACCGTCTCGACCAGACTTTTCTCGCGCGAAGCGGCGGCGGCAATATTCTTGGCCGGCAAGTGAATCAGACGGAGGGCGGATTCAAGGCTGCGTTCGGCGCGCCCTTCGCCGGTACGATTGGCGTTTCCAATAATTTCGTTTTTGCCGTGAATCTGAAAGCCGATTTGCCGAAAAAACTTCCGCTGGGATTGCCGGTGAAACCCTGGTTTGATTTAGGCTACTTTGACGATGCTACGCTGTTGGGAGAAAACCGACCGTCGAGCGAACAATGGCTGTGGAGTGCGGGCTTCATGCTCGAATTTTTGGACGGTAATCTGGAAATTTATTTCCCGGTCGCTCACTCCAAGTCATTGAAAAACAAGTACGACGAAGCGTTCGGGGGCAATTATTGGAAATGGATTTCGTGGAGTGCGCGGTTCGACATGGCCAATCCGACCGAACTTTTGGAAAGACTTATCCGGTGACGCGACCTTCAGTTTTTCAGTAAATGAACACGCAACAACTCTTTGAGGTGGGCAGTGAAGCGAGTGCGGCTTTTCTCCGAATAAATGTTGTCCTCGCAGTCTTCGCCGAGCATCATGCACATGAGACTGCCCTGGCCGATAAGTGTGGAAAAAGACCCGAAAACGGTGGCGAGTGTGAGTTCGATATCTACCGGGCGGAAAAAACCTTGTTTTTGACCATCGGAAATGAATCCGCGAATCACGCTGAGAATGTAGGCGAAATGATCCGTGATACTTTTCACATGTTCGGGGCGCTGGCTTAATGACATTTCGCGCATGATGATGCGGTGAAATGTGTGACCATCAAAAAATTTCTCGGCGTACATATCTACCGCAGCCAGGAGTTTGTCCATCGGGTCGAGGGCTGAATTGGCAATTTCGTCTATTTGTTCGCGGGTACGCGGAAAACGCTCTTGAATCAAGGCGCGCAGCAAGCCGTCTTTTGATTTGAAATGGTAATTCACCATCGCGCTATTCACACCGGCCTCAGCCGCAAGTTGACGTACCGACACTGCTTCGAAGCCGTGTTTGGAAAATAGTTGTTCGGCTATTTCGAGCATGTGACGACGTGTGCCATTTCTGTCGGAAGGGTAAAACTCAGGCATAGGCAGGCGAGTATTTTGGAACAAAAGTAGCAATATTAAATGCTCGTTTGACATTTCGGGTACTACTTTAACGTGGCGCCAGGCGCAGGTTGTTTTCAAAAATAAGTCCTTTTTACAAAAGTAAGTTATTGATTTCCAAGAGCCGGGGAACGATTTATCGAGATAAATGTGGCCGGACGAAATCGCTTCGAGTTGCCGGTAGCGGCGTTGCCACCGGGTGTTTGGCTGGCAGTTGTTCGCACTAAAAAAGGAGTGGCAGTGAAAAAATTTGTCAAACCAGATTAGCATTTTGCATTGCAAAAAATTCCGACTTTTGCCCGCACATCTTTCGCCCGCATACTAATCCGATAGCACCTCTTACAACCAATTTCCCGCCGTAGTCTCTGATTTTCAAACCTTTCGTTAATCACTTTTGTCTGCGTAAGAAACGCGGTGGGTTCCCGTTTTCTCGCCCGGACGAATTTTAACCCTTTCCCCATGTCTTTTCAAAAACACCTTACACAGCGGCGAATCCAAACTCTCTTCTCCCCCTACCCCATTTTCCTTTTTATCTGTCTATTTTCTCCCTTTTTTCTCTTTTCGCAGTCAACAGCTGAAGACTGCAACAACGGCCTCGACGACGACGGCGACGGTTTGATTGACTGCTACGACCAGGATTGTACCTGCACCGGTCAGTGCGACGATTTTTACTACACCACCTGCAATGCCGACTGCTACTACATCCCGCCCTGCGGTCAGATTTCGCTCGGTGTGCAATGGACAAGCGATGCTCAGACGGGCACTTATTCGCCGATGGTGGCCGGCGACATGGACGCGGACGGCATTCCCGACATCGTAACGACGCGGGTGGAACAATCTGATTTATACATCATTGACGGCGCGACCGGGCTTACAAAAGTGCATGTCGTGGCGCCTACTACCTGGCCGGGTGGCACCGCGCCAGCTATTGCCGACCTCGATAAAGACGGTTTCGGAGAAATCGTCATCGTTGGCTTCGACCGCCTTTTGTACTGCTACGAACACGACGGAACTTTGAAATACACCAGCCCCATCCAGGTCGGTTATTCTGACCGCTACCGCTATTCAGTGCCAAACATTGCCGATTTTGACCACGACGGCTGGGCGGAGGTAAATATTGGAAATCAGGTTTTTAACGGGCAAACAGGGCTTCTTCTGGCGCAGGGCGGCCCCAATGTTTCCGCCGGAGAGCATCCGGCACGGGTCGCTGTCGGCTTTTCTTTTGCATCGCCTGTAGCCATCGATGCTTTGCCCGATAACTTTTGCCCTGACTGTGACGGTCTTGAAATTGTAGCCGGAAACCAGGTTTTGTCCGTCAATCTTGTGACGGGAACGGTAACGCCCGTCGTCACGGCAAATGCGCCTTTCACCGACGGCTTTACCAGCGTGGTAGATTTCGATCGCGACGGCGACCTCGATGCTATCGTGCAGGGTCGAAAAACGACCAATAACTTCAACACGGTTTACTGCTGGGATATTCAGACGCCGACAATTTTGCGTCAATACCAACTCGTCAACAACTGGCAGGAAGGCGCTTCGCGGGTGAACGTGGCGGATTTGAACGGCGACGGCCAGTTGGAAGTCAGTTTCGTCAGCCACCCGCGGCTTTATGCGCTGCGCAACAATTTCACCCCGCTTTGGATAAACAATATTTACGACGCATCGTCCGTCACCTGCTCCAGCGTGTTCGATTTTTGCGGCGACGGCTCGGCGGACATCGTGTATCGCGGGCAATATAAATTGCAGGTGTTAAATGGCGCGACAGGCCAGGTGAGTTGGGAAGACGACTGCCTCAGTGCCACGCACATTGAAAACCCGCTCTTGCTTGATGTGGACGCCGACGGTCAAACTGAAATCGTGATTCAATGTGGCTCAAGCGATTACGCTTCTACCGGCAACGGCACAGTGGTCGCTTACGAAGCGGTCGGTACGCCGGGTATCGCTTCCCGAAGGGTGTGGAACCAACACGCTTATTTCAACACAAATATCAACGACGACCTGAGTGTGCCGCGTTTTCAGCAAAATCCGCACATCATCGGCGACAGCCTGCGGATGAATTCTTTTTTGAATCAGTTTTTCAATCCGACTTTTCCTTCTCCCGACGGGGCGCTGACTTTGCAAAATGTCGTTTGTGACCAGGACACCTTGGAAATTTCCATTTCGATCTGCAATCCCGGCGATAATTTGCTGCCGCCGCAAACACCCATTTCAGCCTATCGCGGAAACCCGCAAACGACCGCCGCTCAGTGGCTTGGCGCAACATTAATCGGTTTTGATTTGCAACGCGACAGTTGCCGAAGTTTCACCTTCCGCATCCCGCGTGTGGCAAACGATTCGATTTTTATCGTTTTGAACGACGATAATTCACAGCCGACGCCCTACAATCTCGCGCAGGATTTCCCTGTGACTGCCATTGGCGAATGCGGTTTTACGAACAATATTACCTCGTTTTTTTACAAATACCAGCCCGAAACCATCAGCCTCGGACAAGACACGGCCATCTGCGACAACACGACTATTCCGCTCGACGCTGCCGGCGAAGACCTCGTCGCCTGGCTTTGGCAGGATAATTCTGCCGACCCGAATTACACAGTGCCGGACGCTGGAACTTACTCGGTCACTGTGACCGACGTTTGCGGCATTACTCAAACGGACGCCATCGTCGTGACGATTGACAGCAGCACGGTGGTCAGCATCGGCGCCGACCCGTTTTATTGCCAGGGCGAAACGGTGACACTGGAAGAAAACGGTTTTGATTTTTACAACTGGACAGGCAACGGGCTGAGTTGCAGCAACTGCCCGAAGGTAACGGTGAGCGCCGCTGCCTCGACGCTGGTAGTGCTGGAAGCGGGTTTTGCCAACGGTTGCGTCAATCGCGATTCGGCGTATGTCACTGTGTATGACACGTTTAACTACAAAGTGGACACGACGATTTGTTACGGCAGAGAGGTGTCGTGGAATGGCGAAATCCTCCCGCCCGACAGTGAAATAACTTTTGCGATGCAAACGATTCACGGTTGCGATTCGACGGTTCATGTAAAAGTTATCGGGACCACCCTGGGCACGTTCAACATCACGGTGGACACAGCAGTTTGCCTCGGCTCCACGCTCCCCATCAACGGCGCATTTTTGCCGCCCGGCGCGCAGGAAACATTTTTTCTGTCCGCTTTAACAGGTTGCGACTCAACGGTTTTGGTAAAAGTAGCGCCCAAAGACACTTTCTCGACAGCCGAAGTCAGGACCATTTGCAACGGCGATTCGTACCCGATTTTTGGAGCCCCCGTAAGTGCGAGCGGCATTTACCGAAAAACATTTGTGGCAAAAAATGGCTGCGATTCCACGCACACGGTCAACCTGACGGTGCTCGACCCGATTGTGTTGCAAATTGACGGTACGCCAACTTGTTTCGGAGAGGCGACCGGCTCGCTTTCCATCCTTGCGACGGGTACGGCGCCACCGTTCGATTATGCCTGGAGTTTCGCCGGCGAAACCGGCAAAAATGTGGACGACGTACCTGCCGGAAACTACTCGGTGACGGTGACCGATGCGAATGATTGTACCGAAACGGCCAACACGACAGTGCCGGCTTACCCGCCCATTTCATTTTCAGCGAAAGCAGATTCGGCCACTTGTTACAATCTTCCCGATGGCGCGATAACGGTAGAAACGCCTGACACCACGCTGGTTTTCAGCCTCGACGGCGGCACTTTTTCTCAAGATAAAATTTATGAAAATCTGCCCGCGACCAACTACGAAGTGTTCGCCCAAGACATTTACGGCTGTGTGGACACGTTGCCAATCATCGTTCCTTCGCCGCCGCCCCTCGTGCTTTCGATGCCTGCGGATGCGGAGGTTCAACTGGGTGATTCTTTGGAAATCAAGGTTTTAGCCTCCGGCCTCGAGCCTTTGACTTTCCATTGGGCCGACTCGTTTTATCTGAGTTGCCACAACTGCCCCAACCCTGTGTCGAAGCCGCTGTCGAACGTTTTGTACAGCCTCACGGTGACGGATAAAAACGGCTGCACGGCTTTCGACCAGTTGCAAATCACGTTGCACTACATCGTGGACGTGTTCGTGCCGAACATCTTTTCGCCCTTCGCGGCCAGCGACCAGAATAGCCGTTTTGACCTGAGTTTCGGGCCGGCGGCAAAAAATATCCGGCTGATGCGGGTGTTCGACCGTTGGGGAGGGTTGATGTATGAAATCGAGGACGTCGTGCCCAACGACAATTCGCGCGCCTGGGATGGGAGATACGACGGCAAAGTGGTGTTGCCGGGCGTTTATACCTGGATGTTGTGGGTAGAATTGGCGGACGGCACCACACGAAAATACCAGGGCGACGTGACGATTATCCGTTAATTTTTTGATTAGCGGGCAAAGAAAAACGCCATGTCCCAGCGAGGGACATGGCGTTTTTTGTGAATTTCGCAAATCTCAGGCAGTTTTGGTTTCGTCGTCTTCTTTGTCTTTGCCGGTCAGAAACTGGCGGGCATCGTCGGTTTTGTCGGCGACGTAATCTTTGGCTTTTTCCCAAAAATCTTTGCCTTTCTCGGAGGCTTCGGTCAGTTCTTCTTTGGCTTCACCGTAAAGTTCTTTGGCTTTGTCCGAGATGTAGCCGAGGGCGCCACCTTCGTGCGAGGCCATTTTTTCTTTCAAAGCCTTGAGTTCGGCAGCGGCTTCGGCGGCTTCCTCCTTGCCTTCAGCAGCCAGTTTTTCGGCTTTCGCGCTGAGTTCGGCGAATTTTTCGGAAGCCGTTCCTTTCAGTTCTTCGTAGGTAACACCGGCTTTTTCCAATGTCATTTTTGCTTTTTCAGACAGGTTTTTCCAAAAATCTTCCATGATAATTCAGTTTGTTTCGTGAAAATATGAGGCTGCGAAAATAAATAAAAGGTAACACTTTTTGAAAAGTGTCACTTCTAATTTCTGTTAACTTTTCTCTTCCCAGATTTGGGCGAGATGCACGATTGTCTCGGCTGCTTTCTCCATGTCCTGCACGGACACCCATTCTTGTTTGGAGTGAAAAGCATGCTCGCCGGCAAAAATATTTGGGCAGGGCAGTCCCATGAACGAAAGGCGCGAGCCATCGGTGCCGCCGCGAATGGCGCGTTGCAGTGGTTTTTCAAAACCGGCGCGTTGCAATGCCTCGATGGCATAAGCCACCACCTGCGGGTGGCGGCGCAGTACTTTTCCCATGTTGCGGTATTGCTCTGAAACTTTGACTTCTGCGCGGGAATTGGGGAAATTTTTCAAAACGCCGTCCACGATTTTTTGCAACGTTTTGGCGTGGCGTTTCAGGCCGCTTTCCGTGAAATCACGAATGATGAGTTTGATGGTGGCTTTTTCCAGATTTCCTTCAAAATGAACGGGATGGATAAATCCCTGTCGTCCTTCCGTATGTTCGGGGCTGAGTTTGTCGGGGAATTTTGCGACGATGCGGGCGGCGATTTTGAGGGCATTTTCCATTTTGCCTTTTGCAAAACCGGGATGCGCCGACACGCCAAAGACGGTGACCGTAGCGGCGTCGGCGCTGAAAGTTTCGTCCTCGATGCTTCCGGCAGTTTCTCCATCAATGGTGTAACCGAAGCGGGCGCCGAGTTTTTTCATGTTCACTTTGTCCACGCCGCGACCGATTTCTTCATCGGGTGTGAAAAGAATCCGGATTTTCCCGTGTTTCAAATTTTTGTTTTTCAACAAAATATTCGCCGCGTCCATGATGGCTGCGACGCCGGCTTTGTTGTCGGCGCCGAGCAAAGTCGTGCCGCTGGCAGTGATGATGTCGTTGCCGATTTGGTGTTGCAAATCTTCGTGTTCGGCTTTGCGAATCACGACCGAAGCGTCGTCGGGCAGCACCAAGTCCTGGCCTTTGTAATTGGCGTGGACGATGGGTTTAACGCCGGCGCCGGAACAATCGGGCGATGTGTCCACGTGGGAGCAGAAACAAATTACCGGCACTTTTTTGTCTGTATTGGCGGGAATCGTGGCATAAACGTAGCCGTATTCGTCCAATTCGGCATCGGCGATGCCCATGGCTTTTAGTTCATCCACGAGCAATCGGCTCAGATTTTTCTGTTTTTCCGTGCTGGGGCAAGTCGGGCTGTTGGGGTCACTTTGGGTGTCTATAGTGACGTAGCGAAGGAAACGCTCTTTGGCGGTGTGGTGAAACATGATGGCTGTTTTTGGGCAAAAGTAAAAACTCTCATGTTTTCGCTCACGGCCCCGGGCTTGCCGAGCCATTTACATCGCCAATTTTAAAACCTCTGAAATCCGCGCCGGTAAAATTTCCCTGCAAATTGGGAATATTAATAGTCGCTGGCGGGAGGTTTCCCGAAAATGGATTGGCTGGATTTGGGAAAGAGGCCATCGCGGGGAAAAAGCGCCAAGAGGTGTTGTTCGGAAAATTCGAATAAATACCGAGAATGAGTTTTCGGATTTCTACGATGTCGAATGTTGTCACCGAATTGCTCTTGTTGGCGTCGGCAGCAATGATTTTCCACGCTGCATCGAGCGGCTCCAGGCCAAGTATGTGTTTGGAAATCAATACCAAATCGAAGGTACTGACGCCGTTCAGGTCGTTCGTGTCGAGTGCCGGAGCAATCGCATAACTCCCGCCGAGCGGAATATTTTCGAACACATAATTGCCCAGCGTGTCGGTCACAACCGTTGCACTCGCGCTGCCACTGATGCTCACTTTTACCCCGTGCATCGGGACGCCCCAGTACGTTTGAATGTTGCCACTGACGCTGAATGTTTGCGGCGTTGGTTGCGGATAACCGTTTTGGGTCATGGGATTCAGATTGTTCGGATCAAGCCAATCGTGGAGACGGTGAAGCGGATCGGGCTCCTGATTCCAGGACAAATCGAAACGTCCGAAATAGGGAACGTTGTTGAGACATGGATTCGACTGATTCCAACTGCCTCCATGCAACTGCCCTGCGAGTCTTTTGTTCGGGTCAAAAAGCGGACAGCCGGAAGAACCTTGCTGGAAAATCCCGACATCGAGCCCGGTTCGCCAGTGGCTGCGCGGCGGACTGATGCCGAAAATCCCCATCCAGTTGAGCGCCGAAGGATGAATGACTGCCGCGACCGAGTCCACCGAGATTTTTTTGATGTCGCCTTGCGGATGGTGGATAATAGTAGTGAAAGGAGCAGGCGTAGAGTCGCGCGTCCAGCCGTTGAAATAAAGGCCGTAATTGCCGGGCAAAGGATTCAGGCGAAGCAGCAAAAAATCCGTTTCCTGACGGAAAGCGATGCGCTCGCAGCCCAATACGGATTTTGCCGAAGGCTCGCCAGTCGGATTTTGACAGCCGGCAGATTCGTAGTCAAAATCGAAGCGCCATAAGTCGAAATCGGGACTTTGACCAATCAACTGGCAATGGTACGCCGTCAAAAAATAGGGCTCGCCAGTCCCTCCGGTATTCGCTATGAGCGTGCCCGTACACCACCCCGCACCATTTGAGAACACCATCAAAATCCGGGCGATGCCTTTTTTCTCCGTCTGCCAGGCGGCTCCGGTCGGGCAATTCACGTTGATATTGCAGGGCAAAGCGTCACCAAAATCGAGCAATCCCGCCGGGTCGTACACCACGTCGGCGCGATGAAGATGCACCTGAGATTGGCCTTTGGAAGAAGCAGGTTCGTACAATTCAAGTCGCGCTGTTTCTCCGGGCAGGACACCAACTACAAATTTTCCCGAAGGAATACTGCTTCGCTCGGTGTAGGCACCTTGCACAGTTTTGCCGTCAGGTGAAAAAGCGAAAAAACGGCTTCCTGGCGGCAAACGAAACTGGTCGAACAGTAGAACCAAACCCAACGCACCGGGCGATTGCAGTTCGCACTGCCAGACGCGGTCGCCATTGGGCAAATCCGTCCACGAACCGGTATTTTCCAAAGAAATATCGGCAGTGACGGGCGCGGCGAATCTGGTTTCGCCGGATTGCTCGTCTTCCGCTCTCGCTTTTTGCACATCGAGTGTTGGTAAAACGACTGCCGAAGGTTTTTTTGCAATTAATAAAGACTGATTTTCGGGGGAAAATGCGAGCGGTTTGCCGCCGTCACTGATTTGAGCGCCGGCCAGAAATGCCGGCAAAAGGGCAAGAAATGTAAGTCGGTTTCGCATCGTACACGGGAAAATGATTCAGAAAATACGGGGGATTAGGTCAAAAAACCGGCCAAAAATAAAGGAATGTATGACAAAGGGCAAAAAGCCATTTTGGATTGAGCCCTCCAATGACTTTTTGCCCTTCTCTTCTCGTCGCTGGTCTTTTTCAACTAAAATGGATTCTGAACATCCGGGTTGTTGATAAAAACCGTATCGGTCAATGTGTGCAGGAAAGCGATGATATCGGCAGTTTGTGAAGGCGTAAGACCGGGATAATGGCCTTGCACCGGGAAACCGATGGTCTGGACGAAAGGATCTTCGTTTATGACGCCGAAGCCGTTGTCGTTGTACTGAGCCAGCACTTCTTCAAGCGTTAGAAAACGCCCGTCGTGCATGTAAGGCGCGGTGAGCGCGATGTTGCGAAGCGTAGGTGCTCGGAATTTTCCATTATCTGTTTGATTGCCCGTGACAGCGCCTCGCCCTAAATCTGCAAAAGCATTCAAATTTGCCACACTGTCGAGGCCGTTATTGAAATATTGGCCACCGTTCAGCGTGATGCCGCCGTGACAATGGAAACACTGACCGTCGGGCAATCCGACTTGGGCGCCTTCATCGAAATACATAATTTTCCCACGCAACTCGTTGTCTTCCAGATCTATCTCTCCTTTTTGAAAAAGGTCGTATTTGGAAGTGCCACTGCTGATGAGAATCCGTTCGAACTGAGCGATGGCTTTTGCGGCAAGTTCTTTTGTGATTTGCTGGCATGAACTAATGCCAAAGGCTTTGCGAAAATATTCCGGGTAAGTCGGATGATTTTTCAGCCGTTCGATGATCGTTGGCCAACTCGTGTGCAATTCGATGGGGTCTTCCACAGGGAGCAGCGCCTGTTCTTCCAACGTTTTTACCCGGCCATCCCAGAAAAGACCGGTCGTGACGTAAGCAATATTCAGCAAACTCATGGAACTCCGACGCCCGGCGATGCCATCAATGCCCGTAGAAACGGCCTTGTTGTCCGTAAAACTTCCCTGCGGAAGATGGCAAGAGGAGCAAGACATGGTGCTGTCGCCCGACAAAATCGGGTCGTAAAAAAGCCGGCGTCCCAATTGCACGCCTTCGAGCGTCATCGGGTTATCCCCGGGAACGGGAATTTGCGGAAAATGGTCGGGCTTCGTGATCGTGTACGGCGCCGGAGCATACGGGATAGTCGTCAGGTCGCACTCGATGGAAACTGGCGGCGGGTCGTCTTTTTTACATTGCGCCAGCAACAATACTGCAGCTGACATCATCGTCAGCAATAGGTATTTAAACCCATTTTTTTTCACTAAAAACTTCATTTTCAGTGTTTTTTACTCATTTCAAAATCGTCGCGTTTTTGAAATTGCCCATCACTTTTTCACCCAAAGCAATGTTGGAAGCATCGTGCGAAGTCGTCCGGTTGCCGGATTGAGTGAGGTCGAGCAATTGCCCGTCGAAAGTAAAGAGTTTTTTCAAGTCAATTTCCACGACCAAAGAACCTGTGCCCGCAATCGAAATGTTTTTGCTGAAAGTAGCTTCATTATACACGGGATCGGAGCCGCAGTGGTAAAAAATATTGGCTTCGGGCGTGTTGTCGCCGTCCAAATCTACCTTGCCCTGAACCTTCGTGAAAATATAACTTTTCCACCCTGACCAGTACTCTGACTCGATGTAAAGTGGATGATCAGTTGGAAAGTCAGCAGGATCTTTTGCATTCAGGTCGGCCTTGACGCCGTAGCCGATTTTCAGACCCGTGTAGTCGCCCGATGGAACGGTAAATTTGTAAGTCACCTCCACCGTTTTGTTATCTGGCGCGAGGTCGGGGGTGAAATTGACCATTTCGATGTCGGAAAGCAAGCGTTCGGAAGTGCCGTCGAGCAGAGCGATGTCGGAGAGGTAAGTATTGAATTTATCGAACAAAATCACCTTGTCACCGTAGGGGTAGTTTTTGTATTTTTCCAACAGTTCGCCATCATAAGTGGCTCTGAATGTGAGCGTAAAGTTATCCTGTTGGTCGGCTGGCTCGTCGTCATCCTTGCAAGTTGACAACGAAAAGGCTCCAAAAAGCAGCAGCAAAAGGGCGTAATTTTTCATAACAATTTCGTGTGTAAATGTTGTTTGTGGACAGCAACAGCGCGGATTCGTCACAACTTCTGCGTTGGAAAATGCCGGAGTCATACCGCGCTTGTTTTTTAAAATCAGAAAGCAAAAGTCATGATTTTCTATTGTAAAACACTGAACACATCCGGCAAGTTGGCGACAATTCGGGTTTTCCAAGCGGGAATGTCGCCGTCTGTCCAATTGATACCTTCGAACAATTTTTTGTAGTCAATCCGAAGTTTCAGGCGAAAGTCGAACCCGCCCGAGGGATGCACGTAATTTCCTGTTTGTTCGATAAAAAAACCGGGCAAATCAGCCTCTGTGAATGCCAGGGTGTCGGGTTTGGTAGCGGGGTTTGCATCGCGGACAACGACGGCCTGCAAAAAAACATACCCTGCTGCCGGGCCGTACCACAAGCTGTCGCCCTGAATGCGAAGCGGATGGCCGGAGGGCGTGAGACGCGGTACCACGCGCTGGGCATCGGGTGAAAGCCCAAGCCTGATTTTGACCCGCTCAAAAGTCCCGGAAGGGCGAAACTCTCCCGCCGGATTGTCCACCGGAGTGCGGCGCATGAGCAAAAAATCGTCCGTAAAAACTGCTTTGATGGTATCGTTGCCGGTTGCCGAGTAGGTTTGAAGTTGCGCCGTATCGCTCACCGTAAAGACATCGTTGCCCTGAAACACTTGAATTTCAGAGATATAAAAAACAAGACTTTTGATTCTGAAAATCTGCCCGGCGTCATTTTCATACAAAGAATCAGGGAGGTACTGCACACTGTCGGCGCCATAGCGGTGCTGGGCTTCGATGATGAGTTTCGGGTAAATGCAGCAGCAATTTTCGTCGGCAGCAGCATCGAAATTCGTGGCCTCGATGTCGAGACAGCCTTCTTTCGGCTCGAAACAGCCGGTTTGGAAAAAAGCGAAAAACAAAAAGCAGAGGGCCAAAGGCAACTCGCCGCAGCCCTGAAACCCCGAGACTTTGAAACCCTGAAACCTCATAATTCTTTCATCATCTGTTTGATAATTTGCTTCACTTGAGAGGAAAATTCCTTTTCCAAAATCCAGTGGCCGTAATTTTTCTCTTTTCGCAACACTTCTTTTACCGGCTGACCTACATATTTGCCAAAATTAAAAACAACGGTGCCGTCGGGCTGCACTTTCAGTTTTTGTGTGGCATCGAGGAAATTCAGGTCGTTGGTAAAATCGTGCAACACCTGAATATCATTCTGAACAGGTGCAGGCACTACATTTCCGTCTTCGTCAATCAGGTCTTTGCCCTCGTAAGTCTGAATTTGACCTTTAAAAACATCAATCGTGGCGCGCACATCGGCCAAGGCATCGTGCGCGTCTTCAAGTTCTTTCTGGCAATAAAAACGGTAGGCAGCTTTGAGCGTGCGCGGCTCCATTTTGTAAAAGATACGCTGAACGTCAATCAAACGCCGCTTCGAGATGTCGAATTCCATGCCCACACGCGCGAATTCTTCCATCAACATGGGCACGTCGAAACGGTTGGAATTGTAACCGGCGAGGTCGGCATTGCCGATAAAATCCCAGATTTTTTGGGCGACCTGGGCAAAAACAGGCTTGTTCGCCAGGTCTTTCGGCGTGATGCCGTGCACACTCATCGCCTCTTCCGAAATCGGAATACCGGGATTGATGAGCATGGAAAGTTCTGTCGGCGGCTGGCCGTTTTTGTAGAGTTTTACCAACGCGATTTGCAAAATGCGATCGCGTATCACGTTGAGGCCGGTCGTTTCGACATCGAAAAAAACGAGGTCGCGGGTGAGATTAAGTTGAAGGTCGTTCATGCGAAAAGGTTAGTCGTCCGAAAAGTTTGTAGGGTTTGATATTGTTTGAGTGGCTCTTTTCAAACAATATCAAACGCTCCAAACCACTCAAACTACTTGTTACTGTTCAACAAATCCTCATCCAGCAAACCTTCTCGTTTGGCAGTTTCGCCAGGGCCGTGCAACTGTACAGGTTTTTGCGCTTTCCGAAGCCGGATGTTGAGTATTTCGACAAAAAGAGAAAAGAAAATGGCAAAATAAAGGTAGCCTTTGGGGACTTCGGCTTCCAGCACGTGGCCGCTGTGGGCGGCTTCAGCGATCAACGAAAAACCAATAAGTATAAGGAAGGACAAGCCTAACATTTGTATCGTGGGGTGGTCGTTGACGAATTTGCTCACCGGCCCGGAGAAAATCATCATTACTAACACCGATACCACGACCGCAATGATCATAATGACCAGGTTGTCGGACAAACCGACGGCTGTCAGAATCGAGTCGAACGAAAAAACGATGTTGATGAGAGCGATTTGCAAAATCACCTGGTTGAGCGCAGCCTTCCCCTTATTCACCTGGGGATCGTCGGTCGTTTGGGGCGACTCGAGTTTGTGGTGAATTTCCGTCGTGGCTTTCCAAAGCAAAAAAAGACCGCCTATCAACAAGATGAGTCCCTGACCTGTAAGACCTGCATGTTCACCCGGATGGGATTCGTCCCAGTGGGAGATAAAATCGAGCGGAACAAGCACTTTGTTCAGCGACATGACCCAGGTAATGCCGAACAGGAGGATAATACGCAGCCCCATGGCCAGTGTAAGGCCGATGTTGCGGGCTTTGGGCTGTTCGGCTGCGGGCAATTTGTTGGAAATAATGGACAGAAAAATAATGTTGTCCACCCCCAAAACGATTTCTAAAAACGTCAGGGTCAGGAGGCTAATCCACACCTCGCCAGAGGTAAAATCGGGCATTGCAAACAAGAGCATGGCAAAAGAGAAATTGCTGTTTGTTGATTTTGGCGGCAAGATTACGGCTTTCCGATGAATCAGTTATCTTGTTCGGTAGGCGACATTTAGCGAGATAAATCCCGGGTTTCGGCAAACAAAGGGAGCAACCTTATAGTTTTGCCCAAAAAACAATCATCCCGTTATGCAAAAACTAACACTACTCTTCATCCTGCTTGTAACCGGCAACAGTGTTTTTGCCCAAACTTCCGCCAAGAAGTACCTGCTCATCGAGCATTTCACCAACTCGAACTGCTCCTCCTGCGGCGCTAAAAACCCGGCTTTTTTCAACTTGATTGATGATTACCCCGACGACATTCACCACATTTCGATTCACCCGCCGATTCCTTACGCTTCCTGCGCATTTTATCAGGCCAATCCTTCGGAAAACAGCGCACGCTCCAACTATTACAATGTTTTCGGAACACCAAGTATTGCCATCAACGGCGAGTTCCAGCCCATTTCTACACCCATTCTTACTGCCAACACCCTTCAAAGTTATTTGGGACAAACCAGCCCGATGTGGATTCAGGTCACAGAATCCGGCGTTGGCGCTAACCGCACGGCGACGGTGAAAGTCCACACGCTCGATGTGATTCCCGGCAGCAATTTCAAGTTTTACGCCGCTATTGTGGAAAAAACGGTTAACTATCAGGGTACAAACAGCGAAACGGTACACCACAACGTGTTCCGCGACATGCTGACCAATATCAACGGCGACGATTTCACACCTGCCGCACCGGGGCAAAATGTAGAATTTACTTTCAATTATAGCATCAGCGGAAGTTGGAACGCCAACGAAATTTATGTGTTGGCATGGGTACAAAAGCCTGGCACGAAAGAAGTCGTCAACAGCGGCACCATCTTCGACCCGACACTTGTGAGCACGGACGAACTCGCCCCTAAAACTGTCCAAATCCAGCCCAACCCGGTCACTGACATTGCCCGCGCCCAAATCGGCGACGACACGGCCCGGCAGATTGAAATTTTTGCCGCCGACGGCCAACGTGTCTCCGTTTCATTTGAAAATGAAGAAGTTGGCGTGGTCAGCATCCCGACTGAGACCTTTGCGAAAGGCATTTATTTTGTAAAAATCACCGGAGAAAACGGGGTTTACGTGGCTAAAATGCTGAAGCAGTAAGCCAGAAATTCAGGACTCTGAGACGTGATAAAAGCCCGTAGATTTTTTGAAAAAATCTACGGGCTTTCGTTTATCCACTTGACCAACTCCTCCAAACTCCAGGCATTTTCCACCTTAAAACCACCCGTCCCCGTACGGCGCAATTTGCTCAAATACGCGCCGCTGCCGACTGCCTCTCCAAAATCTTTTGCCAAAGACCGGATGTAAGTTCCCTTGCTGCAAACTACCTGAAAATCAACCTGCAAGCCTTCCGGATAATCTGGATGAAGCATGATAGGCGCGCCTTTTTTATTAATTGCAGCGGGTAGTTGGTGTTCCGCCGGCGGTACTGGTCGAAGCGGAGCAACTTCAAAAGATTCGATAAAAACGGGGCGCTCCGGCAACGCTACCTCCTCTCCCGTGCGGGCGTTTTTATACAATCGCCTGCCGTCCACTTTCACTGCCGAAAACACAGGCGGGATTTGCCGGATGTGTCCTACAAACTGAAGCCTCGTTTTTTGTAATAATTCGTCGGTTAAATGGCCTGTCGGGAAAGTCGCATCCACGGCTTTTTCCAAATCGAACGATGGCGTGGTGGCGCCGAAAGTAATGGTACCTGAATAGGTTTTCGGCATCGCCTGAAATTCCTCAATCCGTTTTGTGTACTCGCCCACGCACAAAATCAGCAAGCCCGTCGCCAGCGGATCGAGTGTGCCGGCATGACCGATTTTTAGTTTTTTTACTCCCAAACGCCTCGATAATGCCCAGCGAACTTTATTCACCACATCGAACGACGTCCAAGCCAAAGGCTTGTCCACCAACAAGATAGCGCCTTTGGGAAAGGGATTTGGAAAAGTTTGTTCCCCAGAAATTATGGTCAGCATTGGGCAAAAGTAGGGTGAAGTGTTCGCTTCCCGTTACTTTACGATTTTTATAGCGTAGCGCGCTCCTACCCCGTTTTGCAGGGTAATCAGGTAGGTTCCGGCCGGCAGATGTCCGAGGCTTTCCAGTACCGTTCGCTCTCCGGAAGATTGTTTTTCCAAAATCATTTTTCCCGAAAAATCGCTCAGTCGAATCATCGTTTCATCCCCTGCGAAAGGACTTTCCGGACGGATATCCACCACAATGCGATCGCTGAACGGCGCGGGTGAAAGGAGGATAGTTTTCTCAAAATCAGGATGTTGTGTGCTGACAATTTCAGGAACGAGCGCAATATCGAGTGCAGTCACCTGATTGGTTTGCAGCGTTACATCCGAGATAAACTTGGTCTGATAACCGGGTTTTTCCGCCCTGATTGTGTAGGAGCCAGGCAAAGCCGCGCCGGTTTTGTACTGCCCGGTTGTCCGCGAAGTATCGGCATTTGGCGTGTTCAACACAAAAACTTTCGCAGCGTTGAGCGGCTGCCCCGTGATGGAATCTGTTACGAAGCCCTCGAGCCAGGAGGCATTTTGATAAGTCGGCTGAAAAATGAACAGGCCTTCATTTCTGGCTGTGGCAAATACAATCCCGGAAGGCAGATAAGGGTCGGCATCCCACACAAGCGAGTTGCCTACCACCACCCAGGCCGTTTCGATCAGGTTATCAGGACGGGTGGCATCCACGATAGTCAGTTGGCCGCCGTAGGAGGGGTTGACGAGAAAATTTCCTTTTACCCGGACATTGTGCACTTCGGCAGAAGGTTTTTGACTCGGAAAATACGTATCGAGCAACGTGATGTTGTCCAAATCCGACACGTCGAAAGCGCCCAGGGGCGTATTTGGCTTTTCATCGGTTGTGAACAAAAACCGACTATTGTCCGAGAGTTCAGCGTTGTGATTGAACGCGCCCGGCGTAGGTTGGGTCGTAATCAGTTGAGGATCAGTTTTATCTGAAATATCCACTACTGCGAAACGCTTGTCGAAAATCTCGCTCGCCCATAGCGTGTCGCCCCGAATAAAGCCGTCGTGGACGTATGCCAGTGTATATTTCCCGACAATGTGCGGGTTCCAGGGGTCAGAAATATCGGCAATCGTGCATCCGCTTGTTACGTCGCCCCCACCAAAAATATAAAGATAGCCATCCATACACTGCACCGTGTGACTTCGTTGCAGCAGGCTATCGTAGGCGCTGTCGCCAAGCCACACTTTCCAGGTCACATTGTCGGGCAATTCGCGCAAATCCACAATCGTGATGCCGCTACCCTGCGCTTCCGAACCAACGTAAGCGAAACCTTTCCAGGTACGTACTTCGCGCCAACCATTGGGCAGCCCCGGCACAGTAAATCGCTCTACAGGCTGCGTCGGATCATTCAGGTCCACGATGCTCAAGCCCGCACTCGTGCCCACCAGCGCCCATTCGCCGCCGGTACTATCCACATAAGCCTTGCATCCGGCAAGCGATAACGGGGCATAAGGCAAATGGCCGATTTGTTGTAAATTGAGTTGGGCAGAAAGATTATTTGAAAAATAAACGACTGAGAACCAGAGCCAAATACGGATAAACTTCAACATGAAAAACTGTTTTTGAAAAGGCAAAAATCAACAGAGAACCCGAGTTTTCAAGCATGGAAAACAAGGTTCGCCAAAATAGGCGTAAACGCTGACCGGAATTTTATTTTAATTTTTTGTAAAAACCCTTTTTAAATCCCCCAAGATTTTGACTACCTTTGCACCCGCTAAATCGCGGAGTGGAGCAGTTGGTAGCTCGTCGGGCTCATAACCCGAAGGTCGTAGGTTCAAGTCCTGCCTCCGCCACAAACGAAAGGCCTCAGGTGACTGGGGCCTTTTTTTTTGGTATGTTCACCGTTTACGTCCTCTTCTCGCCAAAGTTCAGGAAAATCTACGTCGGCTTCACTGCCAACCTCGAGCAGCGCATGATTGCCCACAATCAACTTGCAAAAAAAGGATTCACGGTCAAATTTCGCCCTTGGGAAATTCTTTTCACCGAACAGTTCGAATCCAAAACCGATGCCATGCGCCGCGAAAAAGCACTCAAGACTGCCGCCGGACGCGCTTTTATCTGGAGCATAATCAACAATCCTTAGCCGGGCTCATATCCGCCAAAGGGCGGACGTAGGTTCAAGTCCTGCCTCCGCCACAAACGAAAGGCCTCAGGTGACTGGGGCCTTTTTTTTTGGTATGTTCACCGTTTACGTCCTCTTCTCGCCAAAGTTCAGGAAAATCTACGTCGGCTTCACTGCCAACCTCGAGCAGCGCATGATTGCCCACAATCAACTTGCAAAAAAAGGATTCACGGTCAAATTTCGCCCTTGGGAAATTCTTTTCACCGAACAGTTCGAATCCAAAACCGATGCCATGCGCCGCGAAAAAGCACTCAAGACTGCCGCCGGACGCGCTTTTATCTGGAGCATAATCAACAATCCTTAGCCGGGCTCATATCCGCCAAAGGGCGGACGTAGGTTCAAGTCCTGCCTCCGCCACAAACGAAAGGCCTCAGGTGACTGGGGCCTTTTTTCTTGGTATGTTCACCGTTTACGTCCTCTTCTCGCCAAAGTTCAGGAAAATCTACGTCGGCTTCACTGCCAAATGTTTTTGTAAAAACTCAGGCCACCCCAAATGGCACACGGATTTCAAGGATTAGACACAGATTTTTGAGTTTCATAAGTGAATCCGTGAAATCCGTGTGCTATTGGAAACCTCACCAAGTTTTTACGCATTTTTCAGTATTTCAAAATTCCAGTCGCACAGTCGCCATCCAATGACGACCTGCTTGCGGGAAAAATCCAGTCAAGTTGTACACATTCCCACTCTCCAAACGGCTGTACGGGTCATCGGGCCGGGGATCGTAGCCTTCCGAGACGAAACGATAAGTCCAGCCATTCGACGAATATTTCCGGTCAAAAATGTTGTTGACTGAAAAAATCACAGCGATGTTTTCGCCAACAATTTTTTTCAAATCCCAATTGAGCCTAAAGTCTGAAAAGAAAAATCCCGGCAACGCCGTGTTCTCGTTTGAGGTGTTGTCGAGATACTGTTTGCCGACATATTTTCCGGAGAGAGCGGCGGAAATCACGCTCTTGGAGCCTTGTAAAACGATAAAATTGGCCTCAGCACGCGCCACCAGATTGGGCGAAAAAGCCAAATCCGTGTTGTTATGGACGATAACTTCCTGCTCGCCAGCGTCCCAGTTGTCACGAAATTCCCTGAATTCCCTGATTTTATGGCGGCTCAAAGCCGCGCTACCTGCTAACACAAGTCGGGAACCCACTCTGGCAGTGGCTTCCAACTCCACACCGGCGCGATAACTGTCCGGTATGTTGGTTCGGATATAGGCCCCCACGTCATTCAGTCGCCCGTCGAGCGCCAATTGGTCGCGATATTGCATCCAGAAAAAGTTGGCCGAAGCATTCCAATTCGAGCCTTGAGTTCTCAAGCCTGCCTCCCAGTCGTAGAGCCGTTCGGCACGCGGGCGGCTGCTTGGAGTAGACTGGGTGTAATCGTCGCGATTGGGCTCGCGATTGCCGATTCCAAAGAAACCGTAGGCTACCCATTTTTTTGAAAATGAATACGTTGCGCCAATTTTGGGATTGAAAAAGGTTAAACCGGCCGATTGAGTCACGTTGTTCAACTCGTTATCGTAGCCCAAAAATTCATACTGGACGCGCCGCATTTGCAAGTCGAGAAAAGGCGAAAATCCTTTTTCAAAATTCAATTCTATTTTCAAAAAAACATTCGCATCGCGTTTGTCAGCGTCATTTTCATAGTAGCGAAAATCCTTCGGTACTGTGGCGATTTCCGCCCAAATCACTTCTCCAAAATGCGCTCCTTCATATCGGCTCACTGCGCCGCCCAGCGTGACAGACGGTGGACCTGCCATACCTGGAAAATTCACCGGCGGCTGCCAGCGCAGGGCAAAAGTGCCGCCATAAAAATGATTGTCGAGCCAGCGACGGCGAATCAAGTCTGACCCGGAAACCGTCGTATCGCCGGCTGAAAAATCCGGCATTCCATAATCGGCAAAGGCTTGATCAGCCTTGTATTGTTCGTAAAAACCGAAACCGCGCGTGTAGTGCCCGTTCAGTTGCAAACTCAAGCCCAGCGGGAAAATTCGTTTGTAATGCAGGAGGAAATATCGCTGGGTGTAATCATCCACTTCATCCTCGTATGGTGCGCCCGGTCGCTCTGTTCCGGCGGTGTTGAAAGTCCTAAGTTTTTCATCATCAACATATTGTGCAGGCACCCCATTCCAGGCTTGATACGTGGTTTCGTGGCCGTTGAGAAAATGTACTTGCAACGACTGGCGCTCACCCACGTAGGCCCCGGTCAGGTGCAGCGAGTTCAAATCTGCACTGGCACGGTCAATGTAACCGTCAGAATTGATTTTGGAATAACGCCCGCTAAACGCGAGGTTTCCAGCAATCAAGCCTGTATTGAGGTAAGCAGAATGTTTGCGCGTAGCGAACGAACCGAACGAGTTGGTCAAAATGGCAGAAGGTTCGGGTTCAATTTTGGACAAATCAAGATTGACCGTAGCGCCAAACGCGCCGGCGCCGTTGGTGCTCGTGCCCACGCCGCGTTGCACCTGAATTTCGGCCGCCGACGCGGCCAAATCCGGCAAATCCACCCAAAACATGCCCTGGCTCTCGGCGTCATTGACCGGCACACCGTTGATAGTTACGTTCACCCGTGTAGGATCGCTGCCGCGAATGCGCAGGCCGGTGTAACCCACCCCTGCGCCAGCGTCCGATGTTTCTACCAGAGATGGGATGCCAGTCAGCAAAAACGGAACATCTTGTGCATGGTACGACTGCGCGATTTTTTCAGCAGAAATGTTGGTGTGCGGAACGGGATTTTTCGCGTCAGCACGAGTCGCCTGGATGACAACCGTTTTTAGAGCGACCGAATCTGGAAGTGTTTTTTGGGAAAAAAGAAGAAAGTAGAAAATGGAAAAAAGGACTGTGAATGATGAACGGAGAAGGTTCAGCGAACAACGAATACGGAAAGAAAACATTGAAAAAGAACAATTTGAGTGAAACATCCGTCCCGAAAGGGGCTTTCAGGACGTAGTGATGCCACTACCCGTCTCAGTTCCTTACCCGGAATTACCCGCGCAAGTTCGATGGGTGTAATCTCAGCCAAGCGTGTGAGAAAATAGCAAGGTAATATTTTTCTTACCTTCTCATGCGCCCGGCACCCCAATGAGTTTTCGAGGCAAAGTTCAGAAAAGTTCGCGGATTGTAGCGAGGGCAGTTTGCACACGGCTATCGTGTTCGCCGGAAAGGATGATGAAATGAGCCCGCCATTCGCGCAGCAAATTTTCGTACATAATAAATAAGGTGTCGCGTTCTTCCGGGTGTTCGCGCAAAGGATCAGGCTGCCAGGGAAAATCGGGCGCGCACAGGAGGTAGAAGTCGGCATTTTCAGGCGTTCCATAACCTTTGGCCCATTCAAAATCGTCTCCGGGGCGAAAACGATATTCTTCCCAAATTTGTAGAACCGTCCAGTCCGTGTCGCAGATAAGCGGCTTTTGAGAAAACAAATCAGCGGCCTTCCGAGCATACCATTCTTCCCATTTTTTTTGCCCTAATCCTATCATTTTCAAATCATTGCGGACATACGCCCTCCCCAAATGAGCCACATAATAACGTGCAAATTCAGGCGACCAAACGGTGTCGAGGTGTTTGGCAACGGACTCTGCCATCGCTGTTTTTCCTGACGACTCCGGCCCTGTGACGACGATTTTCAAATTTTTTCTTTGTTTCAAAACACAAATTTTTGACAGACGAAAGTTAGAAAACACCCTAAGTTTGCATCAGGAAAATGCGCCTGAAACCAAAAAACTGTAACCATTCCAATCCATGCACGACATCGAACCGCATTTTCGCTGGCGAGACCAATATATAGCGTCGGAAGATGCGCAATCGCCCTTTTTCGGACGCAAATACAGCGAATTTCACTACACCCACCGCCTTTACAATTTTTATCTCCACCCACAGTGGGATGCATTTGGCTCGGCCACGCTCTATGGAAAAATTCTTTTTGCCGATTACGACGACGGCTTCGCGCTCATCGAACTTATTGGCGAGTGGAATGACACGCTCCACAACGACATCATGTTTCTCAAACGCAACGTGGTGGATCCGCTCGAACGTCAGGGCGTTTCAAAATTCGTTTTTTTCTGCGAAAATGTTCTGAATTTTCATGCCTCGCCCGACGACGACTACTATGCCGAATGGGCAGAGGAAGTGCACGAAGAAGGCGGTTGGATAACGCTCCTGAACACCCGCCAGCATGTCGCCGAAGAAATGCACGATGCGCGGCTGCAACATTACGTCCATTTTGGCGATGACTACAACGACATCAACTGGCGCTCGCAAAAGCCGCAAATCGTTTTTCAAATCATTGACGCGATGGTCGGCGGGCGCATTCGCCGGCTGGCCGAATGATTCCAGGTTGCGGATTGGAGATTAAAACCGAATTTTGCCAAAAATCTGAATCGTGGCAAAGCAGGAAAAATCTGAAATCCAAAATCCAAAATCCGAAAACTTCAAATCAGGTTTTGTCAACATCATCGGGCGACCCAATGCCGGCAAGTCAACACTGATGAACGCACTGGTGGGCGAACGCATGAGCATTATCACGCATAAGCCCCAAACGACTCGCCACCGTATCATAGGCATCCTGAGCGGCGACAACTTCCAAATTGTTTTTTCCGACACGCCGGGTTACATCAAAAAACCTTCCTACAAGATGCACCAGGCCATGAACCGCTTTGTGGAAGGTACGCTCGAAGACGCCGATCTTATGCTGTTCGTGTTCGACCTGACGGAAGAACTGGAGGACGACAACCCCGTGATAGATATGTTGAAAAAATCGGAAGCGCCAGTTTTGCTCGTACTCAACAAAAAAGATTTGGTAGCCGAACAACGCGCACAGGATGTGCTGGGATGGTGGAAAAAAAGAATTACAATCGCCGATTTTGTAGCAATCTCTGCTTTAAAAGGCCAGGAAACATCCACCCTGCTCGAAAAAATCCTTTCTTATTTGCCCGAAGGAGATGCTTTTTACCCTGTCGATCAATTGACCGACCGAGCGGAGCGTTTCTTCGTGGGCGAAATTATCCGGGAAAAGATTTTCCTCAACTACGACGATGAAATCCCTTATTCCTGCGAGGTAAGTATCGAGTCTTTCAAGGAAAGTGAGACAAAAACGGGTGAACCTTTAGCTCGAATCTCGGCAAATATTTTTGTGATGCGCGAAACCCAAAAAGCAATCATCCTGGGAAAAAATGGCAGCGCCATCAAAAAACTCGGCTCCAATGCCCGCATGGAAATCGAGCGATTTCTGCAAACAAAAGTGTTCCTCGAATTGACAGTAAAAGTGCGCGAAAACTGGCGCGACGATGAGCGGGCTCTTCAGCGGTTTGGGTATTGAGCAAAAAAAAGACGGCAGGATGTTGACATCCCACCGTCAGAAATATAACCCCAAAAAACCTGCACAAATTTAAAATGCCTTTTTCAAAGTGCGCAAGCTTTAAGCAAGATTTTTTCAAAAAAAGTTGAAGCGTCAAAACAAGCCTTAAAAAAAATCCCCCTCCGAGCTTTCTCGGAGAAGGACATCATCAAAACACGCTTCATTTATCTTGATTTGCCTTAAAAGGCAAGAATATTCTGGAATGTGTAAAGTCCCACAAATATAGGAAACATTCGGGACTATTTTCAAAATTTATACAGGAAAAAATAACGCATTTTTTTATTTGTTATTTAAAGGCAACTGTTTATCAGAGTCAGATGCAAAACCCGTCTATGTTTTGTTAGATAAAATCATTCCGCACCGAAGAGTCTTCGCGGTTATTGCGCACGTCGTACATTCGCGCAAATTAAAATTTTCCGAATGCAGACTATACTCATCCGCAACTGCCGTGCTGTGAATCGCGGGCAAATTCACGAAACCGACATTCTTATCCGCAACGGACGGATTGAAAAAGTCGCTCCAACGATTTCGTCCAATGCGGACGTGGAGATAGATGCCGCAGGCAATTACGTCATCCCCGGAATTATTGACGACCAAGTCCATTTTCGTGAACCAGGACTCACGCATAAAGCCACGATTGCCACCGAAAGTCGAGCTGCCGTGGCTGGCGGCGTCACTTCTTTCATGGAAATGCCTAACGTGAACCCTCCCAGCGTCACGCAGGATTTACTGGAACAAAAATATCAAATCGGAGCGCGCACTTCGCTGGCGAATTATTCCTTTTTCATGGGAACAACCAACGACAACTACGATGAAGTGATGCGCACTGATCCTCGGCAAATCTGCGGTGTTAAAATTTTTATGGGCAGCAGTACGGGCAACATGCTTGTGGACGACTTGCACACGCTCGAACGCTTGTTTGCCAGCTCCCCTACCCTAATTGCTACCCACTGCGAAGACGAAGCGACCATCCGCCACAATCTCGCGCATTTCAAAAATATTTATGGCGACGATCTGACAGCCGACTTTCATCCGCTCATTCGTGATGAAAAGGCGTGTCTGCTTTCTTCCTCGACGGCTGTAGAACTGGCAAAAAAACACGGCACACGCCTGCACATTTTGCATATCAGCACCAAAGACGAACTTGATTTGTTCGATAACTCTATTCCACTGAAAGACAAGAAAATAACGTCAGAAGTATGTGTGCATCATTTATGGTTCAGCGCCGACGAATATGCAGAATTGGGCAATCAAATCAAGTGTAATCCGGCCATAAAGAGTAAAGAACACCGCGATGCCTTGCTGCCGGCATTGCTTGATGACCGGCTCGACGTCGTAGCGACCGACCATGCGCCGCACACTTGGGAAGAAAAATCGCAACCATATTTACAGGCGCCTTCCGGTGTGCCGCTGATCCAGCATTCGCTTAATGTGATGCTCGAGTTTTACCACGAAGGAAAAATTTCCCTGGAAAAAATTGTGGAAAAAATGTGCCACGCCCCCGCCATCGCTTTCCAAATCGAGGAACGCGGTTTCCTGGACGAAGGGTATTGGGCCGACCTGGCTATTGTGGACATTCACCATCTCTGGACGGTTTCGCGGGAAAATATTTTGTACAAATGCGGTTGGTCGCCGTTTGAGGATAAGCCGCTCAGAAGCAAGATACTGACTACGATTGTAAGCGGGCATTTGGCTTGGCACGAGGGACAATTTTTTGAAGAAAAAATGGGAGAGCGTCTATTATTCAGCCGTTAAGTGGTCGCTTGTTGTCACTTGCCTTACGGAAGGCTGATTTTTTTAATCTTTTTAACAAAATCCTGAAAATCAATGCCGATAATTGCCCCACGAAATTTTTTCAAATCAAAAACCGCCATCGAAAATGAATTCAAAAGCACTCGTTTTCGTCCTCTTCGCAGCATGGAGCGCCTTGTGTTCTTACTGGTATGTGTGCGAAGTAAAAGAAGTTTGCGGGCAAGAAAATGTGGGTGGGCCGCCTCCGATCACGCCCGCCGTCGAGCCAGAAACGACGCCCGCGACTGACGAACAAGCGACAGCCCAGCCTTCCGCAGGTGGAAACGGGATGGATGAAAATGCCATAGACAGAACCCAAATTTCAGATTTGGAAGACCGGGTTATTATCAACTTCCCTTACAGTTCCACCCGTCGCGAAGACAATGATGCCATTGATGATTACCTTTCCCGTCTTGCGTCTTATTTGAAAAACAGCGGAGGCACCGTGACCATCACCGGCCACACGGATTTTGTCGGCGAAACCAAAAACAACTACACGATGGGGCTGCTTCGTGCGAACGGCATCCGCGATATTTTGGTCAAAAAAGGTGTAAACAAGTCTCAAATTAAGTGTAAGTCTTCCGGCGAAGGCAAACCTGTCGCCTCCAATGACTCCGCCCTCGGTCGCTACAAAAACCGCCGGGTAGAAATCCGCATCAATAAATAATCAGTGATTTTCCCTTCAAAAAAGGTTGTCCTCAACTGCTTACTGCGCAGAGGAATTGGTAAAATACTTTAAACCAAAGACTTAGAAATAGCCATGTTTGAACAACAAGTCAACCTCGGTCCCGGCACAGGCACCGTCACCCAACACACCCTCGAAATCCTTATCATGTTGCTCGGCGCGTTCTTGTTGGGCCTTTGGCTCGGTTGGATGCTCTGGAACAAATTCAAACAGGAAGCCGACAAACTCAGGCTCGATTTGCAGAGTATGAACGCCACGGTCACAACCATCAATGGCGAAATGAGCGGCCTGAAAACAAAACTCGCCACTTCTGAAGCGAATAATCTCAGCCTGCGCGCTCAGGTAGATAAACTCACCGAAGACAACCGGCTCTTGCAGGAACAATTGTCCCGAATCTCAGAAGACCTGGCCGAAACAGACCAACGCAATCGCCAACTCGAGACTGAATTAGGCTTGTCTTTCGCATCTCCCACCGCCACACCGGAGACTATTCCTCTGGAAATCAACGTAACGCAGGAAAAACCTGACGAAACGCCACTACCCGTTGCGGAAGAACCTGCCACAGTGACGGTTATCATTGAAGCGCCTAATACGGAAGTTATTGTCGAAGAAACGACGTCTCTTTCAGAAAAACCAGAGGGAAATGCGTCCTCGCCTGTAGAAGAAACAACTGTGAATACTCCAATTGCCGAGACGACTGTCCCTACGGTTATACTGGCTGCTACTGGCGACGAAAAAGACGACTTGACGGTAGTGGAGGGTATTGGCCCGAAAATTCAGGAATTGTTGTACCAATACGGCATTCGCAGTTACCGTCAGTTGGCAGAAACCGACGTCGCCCGCCTGAAAGAAATTCTCTCAGAAGCAGGTCCTCAACTCGCCATGCACGATCCTGGCACCTGGCCTTCACAAGCCAATCTCGCAGCCAACGACCAATGGGAGGCGCTCAAGTCCATCCAGGGGTTTTTAAAAGGCGGGAAAAAACCGACATAAAATTTAATTTTCCAGGTAAAAAGAAAACGGCCAGGAGCAATACCCCTTGGCCGTTTTTTTAATTTCATTGAAAAAAAACTATCGTATCAAAGTCGTATTTCCTTTAAAAACCTCTTTCACGCCATCCATGTACTCCACCTGAAGTACCCAGACATAGACACCAGGGGCCATCGGCTCGCCCCTGAAATTCCCGTCCCAGCCGGTGGCGGTATCATTGACCTGGAAATTGGAGGCTTCGTACACCAACTCACCCCAGCGATCAAATACACGGAATTCGAGCACTTTGGCTGTGGACTGCCCGTGTACTTGTAACAAATCGTTGGTAAAATCGCCATTGGGTGTGAAGCCGGTAGGCACGAATATTTTTCGCGGTTTTTCTACAATCACCTGAATCCGGTCTTCGCCAACACAGCCGAGCGAATCCCGAACTTTTACCGCAAAATACTCCGAATAATACAGCGAATCCACAAACGGGTCAGCACAATTGAGGCAACTGAGCCAAGTGCTGTCTTCTGCCGTCCAGGAATAAGAGACTTGCCCTGCAGCGTTGAGTACCTGGGTGAAGAGTTGTGTGCTTTCGCCCAATTCAATTGTGATATCGGGACCAAGCTCCACCTGAACCGGGTCGCGTTGGTTGATTTCGATAGGTGGCAGTTCGACGACACAGCCATTTTTATCCATAATTTTTGGCGTGTAAATACCCGCGCCGAGACTGATTTGTCTGGGAGAACCATTGAAAGGCTGGTCACCCAACGCGTAGCGATAGGGGCCCGTGCCGCCTGATGCAGTGATGGTGATTTCGCCGTCGCGTCCGCCAAAACATTTTGGGTCGCGTTTTTCAGCTGAACCTGCCACCCCTGTCGCAGGTTGTTCAATTTCCACAGAATCAGAGATTTGGCAGCCGTTTGCATCTGTGACGGAGACGCCTGCGATACCCGCGGGAAGCCCGGTTATTTCGCTTGTTTGCTGGCCGTTGTTCCACCACAGGTAAGAATAAGGAGGCGTTCCGCCGGCAGGAACGGCTTTAGCGCCACCGTTGCTTTCGCCAAAACATTTCACATCAGTGGGGAAAAGATCGAGTTCCAAAGCCGGCGGTTGCGAGATAGTCACGGTCGTGGTAGCCGGGCAGTTATTGACATCCGTCACGGTGACGGCGTAAGTACCGGCAGCGAGATTTTGCGCCTGGGCGCTGGTTTGCCCGCCTGCCGCCCAGAAATAACTATAAGGCGCAGTACCGCCCACAGCACCTGCCGTAGCCGAACCTGTCGCCTCACCGAAACACTTGGCGTTGGTGAACTCAATAATTTGCGCCACAAACTCTACGGCGTTTCCGACCGTCACTGTCTGAGTGTCGGAGCAACCGTCGCTATCGGTCACTGTCACGGTATAACTCGTACCGGGCATTAAACCGACTACTTTAGGAGCGGTTTGTGGCGGCGTAGTGCTCCAGGTGATGTCAAAATCATCAATATTAGCATTCGTGGCTCCGTAGAAGACCGCTGTCACGCTGGCTGAGCCCGTTGCCTGATTGAAACAGGACGGTGGTAATGCTTCGGCGGTAGCAAAAAGTTCTTCTTTCTGGAAAACAAACGTCGAGTCTGTCTGCGAACAACCGTTGGCATCCGTGACGGTGACTTTGTAAATGGCGGAATTAAGGCCCGTTATCGAAGAAGTGGATTGGTTGCCTACATTCCAGAGGTAAACGTAAGGAGGAGTGCCGCCTGAAGGAGATGCGGTGGCAGAGCCGTCGGTGGCTTGAAAACAAATCGTATCGGCGATATCAGGTAAATCCAGCAAAAGCGCCGATGCAGGTTGAAGAATGTCTCCGGTCCATGTTTTTGAACATCCGGCATTATCAGTGACGGTAACATTGTAAGTGCCTGCAAAAAGGTCGGACGGGTTGGGAAGGTTGCTGGTAAAGTTATTGGGACCCGACCAGAGAATGTTATAGTTGGGCGCTCCACCCGTTATGGCAAGTTCGACAGCTCCGTTATTTTCTCCGAAACACTTGATATCCGTTGTGCTCACGTCGAGGAGAAGTTCGGTCGCCTCCGTAATTGTGTTTTGTAAAACAGCCGTACAACCGTTCGCGTCAGTAGCCGTAACGATGTAGTCTCCCGCTGTTTTCCCGGTAATGGTTGCTGTGTTTTCTCCTGAATCCCAGATAAAATTGAAAGGAGGCGTCCCGCCTGCTGTTTGCACGACAATTTGTCCATCAGCCGCACCAGAACAGGAAACATCGGTTATAGTCGCCGTTAGTTGAATGGCCTCCGGCTGATTGATAATCACGCTACTTACAATGGTACAGCCCGCCTGATCCGTCACAGTGACCGTATAATTTCCGGCGAGCAGATCAGCGGTTGCCCCCGTTTGACCCGCCGGGTCACTCCATTTATAGGTGTAAGGAGGCGTTCCTCCGCCCGGTGTCGCAGTGGCTGATCCTGTGGTTCCGTTGCACAAAGCGTTTACTTTTGACACGGTGGCCGTTAATGCAGGCGGAGCGGTTACAGTGGCGGTTTGGGTGACAGAGCAGCCTTTGCTGTCAGTTACTGTCACGGTATAAGTCTGAGCCGAAAGACCGGTTGCAGTTTGAGTAGATTGACCGGCCGGGTCGCTCCATTGGTAGGTGTAAGGCCCGGTACCACCCGTTGGAGTGACGGTGGCAGTGCCATCAGCAGAACCATCACATTTTGCCGGAACAGCCGACGCAGTAGCAGTAAGCTGGGGCGGCTGACCGATGGAAACGAATGCTGTTTCGGCGCAGCCGTTGCCGTCAGTGACGGTGACAAAATAGTTTCCGGCTGCCAGGTTGGGATTTTGTTGGCCGTTCACCATATTGCTCCAGGCAAAATTATAGGGCGACGTTCCCCCGGTGGCTGAAGCCGAGGCGGAGCCGGACGATTGACCAAAACATTTTGCCAAAGAACCTAAAGCACTCAAAACCAGATCGGGCGGCTGCGTCACCGAACCTGTCGCCGTGACAGAACAGTTGTTTGCATCAGTTACCGTGACCGTATAGTTTCCGGCGGAAAGATTGTTGGCCACCGCTGTATTTTGAGCAGCGGGGTCGCTCCAAAGATATGTGTAGGGTGCGACGCCGCCACTGGCCGTTACGGTTAGCGAGCCGTCAGTTCCTCCGAAACAGGAAACATTACTTGTAACAGAGACGTTGGCCATGCATTGTGAGGGTGTCGCAACATTCACAGAGAGGCTTGTGGAACAACCTGAAACATCGGTAACGCTGACGATGTACGAACCTGCTGTGAGGTTTTGGAAAATTCCAGTCGTGTTCGTTTGGGAGCCTATCGCAAAAGTGTAGGGCGGATTTAAGCCATCTGTGTTAACTGTGAGCAAGCCGTTGCTTCCACCAAAACAAGTGACGCCGGTAGCCGTAGCGGTAGCGACCGGCGCTTCACAGTTGGAACAAACCGCCGTTCCGATAAGTCCGTCGCAATCGGTCGCAGCACCACCTCCCTGAACTTCGATAGTAACATTGGCGCCTGGGGCCAAACCATTGACTGTGTAAGATGTCAGATTGCCAATCGGTACCCAACCAGCATTGTTTACATTGACCTGATAAGTCGTCGCGCCAGGTATGTCGGCCCAATCGAAGGTGACGCTGTTGTTCGTGCTGCCGCTGCAAGTGACGACGGGCGCTGCCAGTGCTGTCGCAACGTCGAGCGTCACAGAATCCGTAACCGTACATCCGTAAGAGTCGGTTGCGAGTACAGTGTAAGTCGTTGGTTGCGTTGGGCTTGCGTCTGTGAGTGGGCAGGTAGGGCAACTTAACCCGGCTGTCGGCGACCACTGATAATTGACTTTATATGAAGGCTCGAAAGTAATTGACCACTCATTCAAAGTACCGATAAAACCGTTGGCGTCGTCACGAATTTGCAGGCGCCAGGAACCGTTAGTAGGATAATCTCCATCCCAAAGGTCCGACCACGGGCCTTCCGCGGCAAACTCCCCTTGAAAGTAAGTGGTATTGTCTGCACCGGGTACGTTGCCCAGCGGCGGAAACAAAGCCAACAAATCGTCATTGATGGAAGTTACCGGCTTGGTAGCGGTAGGAGTGAAGCACACATCCATATTATTGGAATTCCGACCATTATCGGTCGTCAATTCAATAAACTGACCGCTGGGCGAAATCAGGAAAATATCGAGATCGTCGTCCCAACTATGTGCGACCTTCATACAAACAGAACGAATCACACCCGAATCGAGCAGGGCCGGCTGCACTCCAAATACATTGATGGGCGAATTAACAGCCGTGTTCACAGGCGCGATGGAGTAATCCTGCGTATTCGTGAAAGTCGGCGGAGCAGGCAGGGAGACAGGAAGCGTTCCATCCAACTGGAGCGGCTGAGCGCCCACACATACGACTGTATCGGGGCGAAGGGTCGGCTTAACAAGTCCGTTATCCTTGATGTACAGGTAAAAAGTATCGCGATTGCAGGGGTCGCGCTGTACATCCACTGCAATGTATTCAGGAGATTCCGGCGTATTATCTTCAATGCCAATGATTGGCAAAACCACTTCTATTTGGCCGGCAGGAATACTAAGCGCAGTTGGTACCGTCTGATAATCAACACCATTAGTCGCCGTCCCCCAAATTTTAAAATCAATATCGAGGTTTTGTTGGAGCGCACTGGGAATCATAAACTTGATCGAACCTTGCGAACAACCCTCCACAACTGTGCCGTCGAGACTGGCAGTCGCAACCTCCACTTGAAGCGAACCGGTACCAAAACTTTTCGCTTCCAGAAATACCCCCGAATCGAAGACACCGTCGCTCACATCCGCAATAGCCAGTTTGATGGTGTACGATTGACAGGGAATCACCTTCGCCTCCGCCGTGAATACATCGGTAAAACCATCGTAACTCGGCTGGTTGTTAGTGAAATTGTTGTTGTTGTAGTATTGAGCATTGGTCGGGTTGCAATTCGGGTAAGCAGAGTTGGCCGGATGCAAGTTGTTGATCGTCACGGGAAGACTCGTGCCCGGTATGATGGCGATATTCTGGTTGGTGTAGTTGCCGCCTGCCGGATTAGGCCCGGAAATGAAAAATCCGAACACGTCATTGTAGGGGCTGCACGAATACTCCGGGTATTCTTCAGAGCCGAAACAATATTTGAAACTTAGCAGACTATCCGTCGGAATAAACGTAATCGTGTACGACGATAAATCCCGAATGCCGGATGTCGTCAGCGCCGCAAGATCGGTATCGTTGGTAAAAATCAGATTGTCCGTCGAGGCGAAATCATTGCCGGTTTCATTACAGCCGACGGTGCCAAAAACACCGCCTGTGCTTTCCACCGCACCGCTCGTCATCACGATACCGCGTTCGATACCAATGGATTGCGTGCCATTGGTAAAATAGCCTACCGCCGCCGGTTCGCCGTTGAAAGTGATGTTGGTCACCTCCACCCCATCACCCAGAAAAATATTGGTGATAAGATTTTGAGGCGTGAATGGCGGCGTATTACTCGCGGTCGCCTGTAGCAATTGCGCCTGAAGCGCAGAAGAAAAAAAGCAGAGAAAAAATGCCGAAAGAAGTAGTTTTTGGAACAAGCCAGTTATGCGATTCATCCGAAAAAGAAGATTGTTTAAAGTCCTGAATGCTCGATGCAGGAGATTACTGTATCCGGGAACAACAAGCGGATGTGCGGATTATGGATTATTCATTACAAGCCTAAATGTAGCGCATTTGACAAAACGCCGCACACCCGCCGCGACAAAATTCTTTTTCGAGAGCCATTTTCAACTCGAAACGTTGCCTGATTTGTCAAACTTAGGCAAAAGAAACTCCACACAAGTGTCGCAGCAAGCCCCCGCATGCCGCCGCTACATCCCTGCAAAATGGCTTTTTATCTAATTTTCAAAACAACAAGGAGGCATTGCGTTTTTTTTGCACAGTTTTGCTGCGACACAACTGACCAAGACGGGCGAAACGCATGCAAAGGTTTGAAATCCACCGAATAAAATCTTTGCGCCTCCAAGTTTACGTAAAATAAACCATCAAGGATAAATTTTTTTATGAGCCAGTTTTTCAAGTTCATGTTTGCCTCCTGCCTCGGCACAGCACTCGCTTTATTGCTCCTGATGTTCATCGGCATCGGGTGGATTTCGAGCCTGGCAACATCGGCTACTGCCAAAACCAAAGTAGCCCTTAAACCCAATTCGGTACTCGAACTCGACTTCAAACACCTTATCCCCGAAAAAACCAACAACGTCCCGATGGATCCTTTCGATTTCGATCAGGAAAATATTCTGGGACTCACCGACATGGTTGCAGCCATCCGTCGCGCCAAAGAAGACCCCGATATCAAGGGCATTTACATCAATGCCACCTACGTCATGGCCGGGAAAGCGACTGCTTCGGTGCTGCGCGATGCCCTGCAGGATTTCAAATCGTCGGACAAATTCATCATCGCATACGCCAATTATTACACACAGGGCGCTTACTACATGGTCTCGGTTGCCGACAGTATTTTGCTCAATCCGGTCGGCGCGGTAGACTTTCGCGGCCTGTCGAGCATGATTGCCTTTTACAAAGGCACACTTGACAAACTCGATGTGCAGATGAAGATTTTTTATGCCGGAAAATTTAAAAGCGCCACCGAACCCTTTCGCCTGGACAAAATGAGCGACGAAAATCGCCTTCAGGTGCGCGAATACCTCACAGCGCTAAACGATATTTACATGCGCGACATCGCTGCGAGCCGCAATATCCCGGAAGCAGATCTGCGCCAAATCGCCGACCGCTTCGACGGACGCAGCGCCGAAGGCTCGCTGAAAGCCCGCCTCGTGGACCGCATCGCTTACGAAGATGAGGTATTTGACCTGATAAAGACCAAAATCGGTCTCGATAAAAAAGAAAAATTGCACCGCGTCAGCGTCGAAGACTACTTCGAAGCCAAAGGCAAAAAACTCGACCTGAGCGCCAAAGACAAAATTGCCATTGTGTACGCCGAAGGCACGATCAAAGATGGCGACGACAGTGAGCCCGGCGATATTTTTGACGAAAAATATGTCAAAATCCTGCGCAAAGTCCGGCAGGATGCCACCGTAAAAGCCATCGTGCTGCGCATCAATTCGCCCGGCGGCAGCGTACTCGCCAGCGAAAACATCTTCCGCGAAGTGGAACTTTGCCAACAAGCGGGCAAACCTGTTGTGGTCAGCATGGGCGACCTCGCTGCTTCCGGCGGCTACTACATCGCCTGCCATGCCGACAGTATTTTTGCGGAAGAAAATACCATCACAGGCTCCATCGGCGTGTTCGGCATGATTCCCATGTTGCACAAAACGATGAAAGAAAAACTCGGCATCACCTACGATACCGTGCGCACTGGCCGGCATTCCGCATTCGGCACACCTTTCATCGAATTTTCACCTGAAGAAGACGCCATGATCCAGGAACGCATCGAAGCGGTATACGAAGACTTTTTGGAAAAGGTCGCTACTGGCCGAAACAAAACCCGCGAACAAGTCCATGAAATCGCGCAAGGCCGCGTGTGGCCGGGCAAAAAAGCGAAAGAAATCGGCCTCGTGGACGACATTGGAGGTCTCGACCGCGCCCTTGCCGCCGCTGCCAAACTCGCCGGGCTGGAAAAATACCGCACCACCGAATACCCGCGCACCAAAACCGGCATCGAACAATTGCTCGACCAACTTACACAGGACAAGGACAAAGATGATGTCATAAAATCATGGATTGTCCGCTCCGAACTGGGCGAGATGTACCCCGTTTACAAGACGCTGCGCGACATTCGTCAGAACAAAGGCATCCAGGCGCGTCTACCTTATGAATTGATTTTCAATTAAAAAAAAACTTCTTCAGAATAACACAGGAGCGCCGTCTTCGCAAATTGCGAAGACGGCGCTCCTGTGTTGAGGGCAAAAAAAAGCCCCTCACCGCGAGCCTATCCGGAGGGGCAACCATGAGATTATAATAATACAAACTATGGAAGGGCGGGGTCGCGTACCCAAAAAGGCACACTATGCCCGAGCCACAATATGTAAAAGCACGGAAAATTGTGGTACGATTAAAGACGTACTTTAAAGTCGGAAAAAACTCGGTTGGGAGAGAAAAAATGGGCGGTGAAACCCGGGAGTAAAAGGAAAGAATCGGGGCAAATATACGCCCGCTTTAATTCGCTCCAAACACTCACGAAAATATTTTGCCGGAGCCAGGTCATCCGACCCGACCCCGGCAAAGGGGGAAACCCGACTCCAAACCATTGAAAAACAAGATTTTGGAAGGGCGAAGAAAATACATCAATTGCCGGAAGAAGTTCGGCGTTCCTTGAAATCAAGCCGCAAAGAAAAGATGTGCGAATACGCCACAGACGATTGATTGCCGATATCGGTCAAGGCATAATCCAGTTGTACCCGACCCAAACGCAGCCCTATACCGAAGTTCGGCTGAAATGTCATCACCTCTTTGTTAGGGTCAAAATCATCTTTCACCCGTTGAAAATTGCCTGCTCCCAAACGGAGTTTCAAAAACCCGTCGTAATCGGCTTCTAACCCGAAACGAGGGTCCACGTTGAAAGATTTGGAACTGATGAGCACGTTGCGCTGGCCATCCGTCGTCCATTCGAAGTCGAGTGCTGGCAGCAGGGAAGTTTTTTGCCCCAGCGAAAATTTATAGGCCGCGCCGAGGATAAATCGCGGTTTCGTAATCTCCGTATTGCTCACCGGAATCTCGTTGCCAGTAGCAGTGAAAACTTCTTTTTCGCGTTCCGTGAGGCTGAACGACCACGCATTGAAAGTCGTCGTGAGGTCGCGCGCCAGAAGTCCAACCATCAGGCCGCCTTTGCGGTACTGCATACCCAAATCAGCCCCGAATCCCCACGAATTGCCGATGGTGCCGATGACACGGCGCACTACTTTCACCGAGCCGCCGATAGAAAATGCCGGATTGCGCAATTGGCGGGCGTAACTGCCAAACAAGGCATAGTCCGCGGCTGAAAACTCCGTCACGTTGTCGTAGTTGATAGTGCCGTCGGGATTTACGAGATTGATGGTGTAGGGAATATTGTCAATGCCGAGGCGAATCAGGGAGAATGCGAGGAAAGCCTTTCTATCGCGGTTGAGCGCTTTTCCGAAGGAAAGATAGTCGTATTGGCCTACGCCGGCAAACCACTCGGCGTGCATGGCTGCTACCTGGAAAGGTGCGTCTATTTGGGTCAAACCCGCAGGATTCCAGTAGGCTGCCGTGATGTCGTCGGTCAAGGCGACCTGAGCGCCCGACATCCCGTGCGCTCGTGCACCGACGCCAATCGCGAGAAATTCGTTGGAATATTTCTGGGAAAAAACCTGCGCGATGCCCAAAAAGAGCAAAAAGCCAAGAAGGAGGAGTTGTTTTTTCATAATGCGCTCTACATTCGCCACCCTGACGTTCAGCCGCGAAGCAGGGTTGCCTGTTGCGGCAAAAATACCTGACCCGACCTTTCAAAATTCCGTTTACTTTCCAAAAGTTGAAATTCACCATTTTATGAAAAAAAATTTCCTGCTCGCGCTCGGCATTTGCCTGGCCAATTTTCTTTTTGCCCAAGACTCGCTCAACATGACGCGACTCGCCCGCTGGGACGACGACTCGCTTCCCATCGCCGCTTTTTATGGCATCCAGTACAGCGGTTGCTGGGGCATCGCCGTCAATGGTCGCGAATACGCTGTGCTGGGCGGCGCGGCGCACGTCCTGTTTTTCGATGTCACCGAACCCACTCATCCCGAATTGATTGGAAAATTTGCAGGCACGGCGACCAACACCGCCTGGCGTGAGTTCAAATCTTACAAAAACCGCATTTACGGGGTTTCGGATTTCTCGTCGGAAGGTTTGATGATTTTCGACATGAGCCAGGCTCCGGACACAGTAATACGAACCTATTTCAGCAATGAATTTTTTGGAAGCGCCCACACGATTACGCTCGATACGACTTCGGGGCGTATTTATCTCAACGGCACCAACGTCCGCAATGATGGCCTCGTAGTGCTCGACGTAAGTCAGAATCCGGATCAGCCCGTTTTCCTGTCGTCCGTGTCGCTGGCAGGCGGTTATATTCACGATTCCTATGTCCGCAACGACACCATTTACGCCTCTTCCGGCTACGAAGGTTACTACATTTTCGACTTCAGCGACCCGGTCAATCCTGACTCGTTAGCCTACATTTCCACTGGCGGTTACAACCATAATAGCTGGCTTAACGCCGAAGGAACATACGCCTATTACACGGAGGAAATTCCCGACGGCAGGCCTGTCCAAATCATTGATTTACAAAATCTTGCCACCTCGGAAATAGAAGTGGCGGGATCTTTTCTCGACCGTTTTTCCACCGTCAGTACCAGTCCTTTTCACGACGCGATTCCGCACAATGTTTACATCAAAGACAACCTGTTGTTCAATTCGCAGTATGAAGACGGCCTGGTCGTGTACGATATCAGCAACCCAACGGCTCCGGTGTTGGTCGGCCACTACGACACGCACCCGCAAAACACCCAGTACAACGGCTACCGGGGTAATTGGGGCAGTTACCCCTGGCTTCCTTCGGGGACTATCATCGCCGGCGATATGCAAAATGGCCTCCAACTGCTGCAACTCAACAGCCCTGTTGGCACTTCGTCGCCACAGCGTGATTTGCAGGTGGATATTTTTCCAAACCCTGCCTCCGAAATGCTCACCGTTTTTCTGAAAAATGAAGCGCCGGAATGGACAATCCGGCTCATCAGCCCTACGGGACAAGTGTTACAAACCCTCCGGGTAAATAATAACGTGCAACAAACCTTGTCTTTGGAAAATTGTTCTCCGGGCTTGTACTTCGTTGAAATTCAAACAAATGAAGGTATCCGAGGTATGAAAAAGATTGTTGTAAACTAACTTTTTTATCAGCTCCAACTTAATCTTGCACCATGGAAACCCTTTTGACTGGTAGCGTCATGCTAAGCATTTTTCACGCCCTGATTCCGAGCCACTGGTTGCCCGTGATTGCCATCGGGCGGCAAGAGGGTTGGTCTGCGCAGCGAATCCTGTGGGTAACTTTTCTCGCAGGTCTGGCCCATGTGCTCAGTACCGTGCTGCTGGGGGGCATCCTGGCTGCTGCAGGAGATGCGTTGGCAATCCGGGCAGAAGTTTTTTCGAGATGGCTGGCGCCAGTGATATTAGCGGCTTTAGGGACCTACTACGTGTGGCGACACTACTACCACCATCATTTTCATTTGCACACGCAGAAAATGCGCTGGGGCGTAGTAGCCTCGCTTACCATTGCGATGTTTTTTTCGCCTTGTCTTGAAATTGAGGGATATTTTCTCGCTGCCGGCCAGTATGGCTGGCCTTTTGTCGGTCTTTTGGCCAGTTTATACGGTGCAGTAACCATTGCCGGAATGCTCGTTTGGGTGTGGCTGGTATTGAACGGCCTGCACCGTCTCAACTGGCACAAATGGGAGCACAATGCGGGTTTGATAACCGGTTTTACACTCATCGCTTCAGGGGTTTTGTTGTTCATTTTTGAGTAATCCGGCGGTTGCCGATTTCAGAAAAGTCACAAAAAATGGCACATCATCACGGTCACGAACATCACCATCACGGGCCTGTAGAGCCGGACGCGATGAACCGGGCCTTTTTTATCGGTATCGGGCTGAATCTCGTTTTTGTCGTCGTCGAAACGATTGCGGGATTTGCAACTGGTTCGCTGGCTCTCCTGACGGATGCCGGACACAACCTGAGCGACGTCGGCAGCCTGGGATTGTCGCTGCTGGCATTCCGGCTGGCGCGTGTGCGATCCAGTGAGCGTTTTTCCTACGGTTATCAAAAATCTACCGTGCTCGCTTCGCTCGTCAATGGCCTGTTGCTGATGGTAGCGGTGGGCGGCATCGGCTATGAGGCAATTCGGCGACTTTCCGAACCGCCACAAATACCGGGTTTGACAGTGGCGGCAGTGGCGGCGGCAGGCATTGTTGTGAATGGTTTGTCGGCGTGGTTGTTTCATCGCGATCGGGAAAAAGATCTGAATGTGAAAGGCGCTTACCTGCATCTCGCAGCAGACGCAGCGGTGTCGGCTGGCGTAGTAGTTGCGGGCCTCTGCATGTACTGGACAGGTTGGCGCTGGCTCGATCCTGCCATCAGTTTCCTGATTCTGACGGTAATTCTTTGGAGTACCTGGGGGCTGCTCCGCGAGAGCATTTCCCTCAGTCTCGATGCCGTGCCGGGAAAAATAAGTCTTGAAAAAATACGCGCTGCCGCCCTGACAATCAGGGGAATAAAAGACATTCATCACATTCACGTGTGGGCTATGAGCACGACGCAGAATGCCCTGACGGCCCACCTTGTGCTGGAAGAAGGACTTTCAAATGAAGAGGTGCATTCGGCAAAAAAACACTTCCGCCACGAATTGGAACACATGAATATCAACCACGCAACGCTCGAAACGGAAGGCACGGCGGAGGAATGCGAGTATAAAGAGTGCAGTTGAAAGTTTCGGGGTTCAACGTCCGTCACTGTGATTTTCCAAAAACCTGATAATCTCGTTTTCGGAAGAATAGCCTCTCGGAGTGCCGGTCAGGCTGCCGCCACTATCGAAAAAACAGAATAGTGGTTGCGCGTACAAGCCCGTTTTTTCGATTTGCAAATTGGAATTGATACTTCCGAGCGTCTCCCCATTTTTGCTTTTCCTCTTATCGTCGCAACGCAAACGTGCTACGACATAATTTCTCAAAATATTTTTCACCTTCCTGTTTTTCAATAACTTATCAACGTAGTTTGTAGAAGAACCCCAGAGATCAAAAATCACAAACACCTCGGTCTGGCGAGATTTTGCATGGCGAAGCGCTTCTTCAAAATCAGTAAAAATGAAAAGCGCCGGAGTATTACATCCGAGCAGGCAAACGAAAAAAACGACCAGAATCCGCTTCATTTCAAGGTCAATAAATACGTCGTCAAATCAGCCAACTGTTGCTCGCTCAAACCCAGCGCAACGGCGTCCGGCATGATGGAACCGGGTTGTTTTTTCTTCCTGGCTACCGAGGCTGCCGGAATAGCGTGCTGTTGCCCGGCAAGGTCTTTGATGACGACGTTCGCGCCGTCAGACACGAGAAAGCCGAAAAATGAATCGCCATTTTTCGCCTGCACCGACCAGGTTTCGTAACCGAAAACGATACCCGCCGCCGGATTGATGATGGCATCCAGCATTTCCAGATAGTCGAATTTCCCGCCGATAGTCGTCATGTCCGGGCCGATATTCGCCCCTGCGCTTCCCACCTTGTGGCAGTTGGCACAACTTGCCTGAAACACCGTTTTTCCTGCCGCCGCGTCGCCTTTGCGTTTTGCAATGGCCTCCGGCGAGAGCCGGTCTGCCGTGCCAGGGCGTTTCACGCAGTTGCCCGCCCGAACACGAACGGCCAAATCGGGATTGTTAAAAATATTCGCCGCTAAGTCGGCCTCCAGCTCTTTTGGCAACTTGTTTTCACAAGCCAAATCGAGCAACAACTGGCCGCCAAACGGGTCAAGCGCCGTATTTTTCAAAGTTTCTTTCCTGTCCCACAAGGCGATGTTTTCGTTCAGGATTTTTTCAATCGCCGCTTTTTGCGCCGCGTTGCGCAATTCTTTTTTGACATCGAAGGCGGCAGTTTTCCAGTTCCAAAGATTGGCCCAGTCGTTGGTTTGGCGGAACGCCAGCCAATAGCGGGCTTGCTCGGCCACATCGGGAAGTTTACTTTCGGCCAACGTGAACATGGTTTCTACGGCTTTTTTGTCCCGAATAAATGCCAAACCCGTGACGGCTTTTCGCCGCACAGCAGGTGGGACTTCCTGGTTTTGAGCCAAAACGCTTAAAAAACCGACGGCGGCCACGGGGTGAAGCCGCCATGCCAAGGCCAAACTCGCAGCGTCTCGATTTGGAGCGTTTTCTAAACGAGAAAGCATGTCAGGCCACAAAATTTCTACGTCTTTGCCGACACAAATGCCGATAGCGTCGAGCAGCCAGGGGTCGTTGTCCTCGAATTTTTCTATGATTGGCAAAAGCATTTCCTGCCTTTTTGGCAAAGGAAAATCCGCGGCGGCCACGAGCATTTCACGCCGCAACGCAACATCAGAAACGGGTAAAATTTGCAAACAAAGCGCCTGTAATTTTTCCTCCCCATATTGAAAACGCAATGCTTTGAATGCTGCGACGCGAAGCCTCGAATCAGCGGCGGCATTGGTCAGAACTGCTTCCGCCATCCGGCGGCCTTCTTCGCCCAACTGCGCCAACAGGTGAACTGCCCGCGCCTGATGGTATGGATTCGGCGCTTTTAACAACGCACTCACAACTGGAATCGCCTCATCTCCCCGCGCTTTCAAACTCTCGAAACCAATTTGCCGGACATGGACGGCCGGGCTTTTCAGCGCTTCGATTTGGCCTTCGAGCGAGGAAGGATTTATTTTCGGAACGCTCAATTTCCGGTTTTTCGGCGCCACGCGATATATCCGTCCGATGCCTTCCTTGTCTTTCAACTGGTGCGCGCCCACGACCGGGTCGTACCAGTCGGCAATGTACAAAGCGCCGTCCGCGCCGACGAGTATATCGCTGGGCCTGAACCACTTGGAAGTATCGCGTTGCTTTATCGGGTCGGCCCAGACGTAGCCGGGGTCGTCTTTCGGGGTGGAGGAAATGAAAATTTTCCGAGTGCCTTTCATCTCAAAACCACTGCCCGACGGCTGCGCCGGGTAAGAAAAAATCGCATTCCGTCCGGCGTCGGCACTGAGTAAAAGCCCCCGGTATTGTTCGCCGAGCGCATCGCCTTCGTTGACGACGATTCCGGTCGGCGCGCCGGCTCCGTAAATATCGCCTGCTCGCATCACGCCGGGGTCTTCCTGATGCCAGTGCGCGGTGAGCATGTCCTGTCCGGGGCGCTGATCGGCGTACCAAAACCGGGTACCATCCTCGTTGAAATAGCCCGCGTTGCCACCTTCGGGAAGCCAGGAGATGCGGCAGGAAGCCGTCTGGTCGTCGTTGTCATTTTGCCAGATATCGCCGTAACTGTCCACGCAGGACTCGTAACTGTTGCGGAAATTATGCGCCAACACTTTCAAACCCGTGCCGTCGGGATTGACACACATTTGAAGTCCGCCGACCCATATTTTTTGGTCGTCGCTTACCAGGCCGCCCTTGTTCCCGATGTCGTCTCCAACGCCGTCGTTGTAGGCAGAACCGGAATGCAGCGTCCAGCCGGACTTGTCTGTCACCCGATGCGGGCCGGCGTTGCCGACGCTGAAATACAAACGACCATCGGGTCCGGCGACGATCGAGTGCAGCCCGTGATCATGGTCGAATCCGCCGAAACCTTGCAGCAAAACCTCCTTTTTATCCGGCTTGTCGTCGCCATTTTCGTCGGTGTACACGATGAGTTTGGGCGAGCAGGACACGATTATTTTTTTTCCGATGACGGCGATACCCAACGGCGCCACGAGGTCGGTATCCTGCACAAAAACGGTAGATTTATCCGCTTTGCCGTCCTGATTCGTGTCTTCCAGAATCACGATGCGGTCGCCCTTACTGTGGTGTTTGACGGCGGTGCTATCGTTCAGAAAGTTGCGATAGTTCACGGCCTCCGCCACCCAGATACGTCCCCGGTAGTCCGTGTCCATGTTAGTCGGGTTGAAAAACATGGGGCTTTCTGCCCACAACGTCACCTCGAGGTCGTCGGGCAGGTAAAAACGCGGCAGGCTGCGGTGGGAAACAGTACCGGCAAGCAGAAAAAGTGCTGCTGCCGTCAACAAAACAAATCTCATGGAAAGACTGGCACAGGTTCGATAGTGTGCCCGAAAGGTAAAGGCTTGGAAGCGGCGTAAGCAGGGAAAAACGCCAAATTTTACCTTCGTTAAAATACACACTTAATGTTATTGTTGGCAAAAGTGTTACGGGAAGAATAAACCGAGCATTATATTGGCAAATTTTCAAAATAATTTTTAGCGACTGCTTTATTGTCCGAAACATTCATCTTCCGACCTTTGCTCCACCGTGCATCTTTTTTGAAACCTAAAATCCTTCTTATGAAAACCGTTTTTCTGTTTTTTTGCCTTACGCTGTTCCGGGTTGCGGCTCATGCGCAAGAACAGTACATGAAATCCGTCGTGCGCATCACCGCCCAAATCGAAGGCATCGGGGAGGAGACCGGCGCAGGTATCATCGTTGGCAAGGAAGGCCAAAAATATTATGCCCTCACCGCCCGGCACGTGGTGCACGGCGCTACCGGCATCGCCCTGCAAGTACATGGCGACAAGGCGAAATACAAGGCGACCGTCTTGCATCAGGACGAAGGAATGGATGCGGCGGTACTGGTGTTCACACCCGGACAATCTTTGATGTTACAAGCACTTTTCCCCGCTGACCCGAACCTTATCACACAGGGCCGCAAGGTGCAAAGTATCGGCCATCCCGGCGGCGGATACTGGTTGTCCAATTTGCTGAATCTTGTTCAACAGCCTTCTTTGTATGAGGACGAGCGTTTTTCCAGCATCACGCCGCAGGCTATCGTGGGCGGATGTTCGGGTGGGCCAGTCTTTATGGAAAGTGGCGCGTGGCTCGGCATGATAACCGAGACGAGCATGGTGCAGGCCAAATGCCTGAAGGCGGAAGCATTGGAAAAATGGTTAAAAACCCAAAAAATACCTTCGGGCTTTATCTATTCACCGATGCCCGAAATGGTGCGCATCGAAGGGAAAAAGCCACGCGCTGATTCATTCGGCATTCATCTTTTTTACGACGACACCTACAATGACTTGCTGAGTTATGCCGAATTGGAAATCCCGGAAGTCAACACTTTTTCGCTTGGAAAATACGAGGTGACACTTCGGGAGTTCGAGGCCTTTATTATTTCCACCGGCTACGTCACGTCGGCGGAACAAAGAGGCAGCAGCAACGCGATTAGAAGAGCCGACGATGACGAAGATCGTTTTTTGCAAAAAACACAAAAAATCAACTGGCGACACGACGAATTTGGGCGGCTCTGGCCTCGCGAAGCGTACAATCGCCCGGTTATCCACGTCAGTTGGGAAGATGCCGACGCTTATTGCAAGTGGTTGAGCAAAAGAACAGGAAAAAAATTCCGTTTGCCCAGCGGTGACGAATGGATTTATTCTTTTTTCCCTTTTAAGAAAAAAACACTCCAGCGCTCGGACGTTTTCGGGAATATCAGAGATACGACCTGGTACGAGGAAATAGGTATTAATATGGTACCCTGGTCTATCGGTACCGAGTATGCTGACGGTTTTCCCCGCCTTGCACCGGTTGGCTCTTACGCTCCCAATGAATGGGGACTGCACGATATGTACGGCAACGTGAGCGAATGGTGTAGCGATGGCGAGCAAAATGAAGAAGACGCTACCCAGCGGAACTTGTACTTGGGCCCCAACTGGCTGTTCTGGTATCGCGACGACAAAAAACGAATCGTCGAGAGTGGCTATGTTTACCTTTTTGAACCGGGGGAAACTTCGGGTAGAGACTACGCTTTTTTCCCTTTGTTCCCTCCCGACGAATCCACTTGTTTTCTCGGCTTCCGCGTCGCCAGCGAATGACAAACAAGAATTTTAAAACTCAAATCACTAAAAAATGAGACTCATTTTATTAATCATTTGCCTCGCCCTACCCTTTACTTCACTCGACGCACAAGAGCAATACATGAAATCCGTCGTGCGCATCACGGCGCAACTCGAAGGTATCGGGGAAGAGACGGGTGCGGGTATCATCGTAGGGAAAGAAGGTGCGAACTATTACATCGCCACTGCTCGCCACGTGGTACATGGCTCCGACGACATTGTTGTGCAAGTACATGGCGACAAGGCGAAACACAAGGCGACTTTGTTGCACCAAGACGAAGGGATGGACGCGGCGGTACTTGTATTCACGCCGGGAAAACCGCTGACTTTGCAAGAACTTTTCCCCGCCGAGCCGGGCGTCATCACACAGGGTCAGAAAGTACAGAGCGTTGGCCATCCCGGGGGCGGATATTGGTTGGCCAATTTGTTGAACTTGGTGCAGCAATCTTCTCTATACGAAGATGGGCGCTTTTTCAGCATCACGCCACAGGCCATCATAGGCGGTTGTTCCGGCGGGCCGGTTTTTATCGAGACTGGTGCTTGGCTGGGCATGATTACTGAAACCAGCGCCGTGCAAGCCAAATGTCTGAAGGCGGAAGCATTGACCAAGTGGCTGAAAACAAAGAAAGTGCCTACTCGTCTTGTTGATTTCCCGGTACCGGAGATGGTGAGCATGAAGGGCGGGCAAAGCCGGGTGGACACTTTTTTCTTTGACATTTTCAATACCTACAATGAATACGAAGACCCGGTTAGCACTTATTGTAAGGAGTTACGCCAGCACACCATAAAGCCGTTTTCCATCGGCAGAAACGAAGTGACTATCAGAGAATTCGAGGCATTTGTGACGGCCAGCGGATATGAAACATACGCCGATAAAGAAGGCGAAAGCATTGTGCTGGCCAAAAAACACAAGGAAAAATTCTATTTGACAACAAAAAAAGGCGTCAACTGGCGGCACGACGAATTTGGCAACTTTCGTCCGCAAGAGCAGTACAACTTTCCGGTGATCCACATCACCGTAGACGATGCTGAAGCCTATTGCAAATGGCTGGGCAAAATAACTGGCAGCAAATACCGCTTGCCAACTTGGAAAGAATGGGTGTACGCTTTTTTGCCCCAAAACAATTCCTCGGTAAAGAAGGACGCTGTTTTTGGCAATATCAGAGACGAAACCTGGAACGACATTCAGATAGAGGATGTAGAAGGTGACTACTGCATCAGCGTGGCCTACAAAGACGGTTTCAATCAAATAGCCCCCGTCGGTTCTTTCGCCCAAAATGTGTGGGGCCTTCACGACCTCTACGGCAATGTGAGCGAGTGGTGTCAGGAGAGATCCGATCTTATAGGTGAAGATGAAAAGGGAGATGAAGTCAAAATTGCTTGCGCAACTTATCTGGGGCCAAATTGGTTGACTTGGTACACAAAATACACCGGCAGTTGCGGAAGGTGGCCGCTTGAAAACCCTCAAAAGCAAGATGATTATTTAAATGTCAAGGAGTGTAACGCTCTGCAAATTTATGGCATGGAGAGAAAATTCGGAGAAGAAGCCATTGAATTCCTCCTCAGCGTGGATAGATTCGTGGAACCGCATACCCCCCACGCTTTCCCGATCATGCCCAATTGTTTCATCGGTTTTCGCGTCGCCAGCGACTAACTTCAAAATATTAAATCAACCAAAACCATGCGCAACACAATCCTGATTTTCATCGCCTTTGCCTTGCTGCCCGGCCTCCTGGCCGCGCAACGCGACAGTGTTTGGCTCAAAAAAAACGACAAAGGCAACCGCTTCGAGGGCAATTATTCCAGACAGGTCGCCAACCCCTCCATCGAGTTGGTATCGCTCACCGGCACTTTCGAGGCCTACCAAACCGGCGCCCGACAACAACTCAAAGTCCGGTTTTGCCTGCCCGAAGGAGGCGAATATTTAATAAAAGCCGAAGAGTTGCGCCCCATCCAATATTACTGGATGCAAAGCAAGGAGACGAAGGGCAACAAAGGCTGGAACAAATTTGACAACTGGCCGGTGGACGGCGCGCTCCGCCAACTCAACGTGCCAGCCGAAAACCTCGGCGTGGTGGCATACGTCGGCGACCCGAAACGCAAGCGATTCGCTCCGGCGTTGATCTATCACAGCAATGCCCCCACAGAAATCAAACGATACATCGCCAGGTTGCGGCTCGGTCACTCCATCGCCAAAGGCACGGCCAAAGTGTATCGCGGCCAATACGAAAAAGCCATTCCTCCGGCTGACAAATTGGTCAGCACAATCGCCATTCAGGGTTATTCCGAAGGCAGCAACTTTTCTTTGTCCCTGAAAACCGAGCAGTTGGGCAAAGAAGCGGGCTGGTTCACTGTCGTGCTCGAACTGGAAAAAACCGGCGGTGGCCAGAAACTTTCCTACACTTTTTGCCTCTATCACCAGCCGACACTCAATTGACAATCGTCAACACAAAACGCAATGCTCGACCAAACGACAATCAACCGGCTCATCGGAGAGAATGAAGTCCCGAAAGTCTTCGAACTGCTGCTCCCGTACACCAAAGAACACGCGCCGGAACAACACGAAACATTGTTGCTCCTTGCCGCCCGTTGGGAAAAAATGGAGCAACAAGAGCGGGAAAACACGGAAGACCCCGAAGAACTCCGCCGCGAACACAGCCGGATTTTGAAGGCTTTGATTCAGGTGAACGGCGCTGTATTCGGCAAGCCGCGCTTCCTCGGCAGCCGGAAAAGCAAACGTTTGGCCGCCATCGCTGCTGTCGCATTGTCCAGTGCGTTCATTTTCTGGATGTTCCAACCCCGCCGAGGCTTCGAGGCAACGATAGAAATTGTATGCCAGCGCGCTGCATTTACATTTTTAAACGGCAGCGAAAGCGTGTTCGACAACGCGCAATTAAAACAGGCTCGGGTGCAAAATTTTTCTCAAATCGGCATCCAAACGACTGAATTACAACTGGATTTGGACGGAGACGGCAAGACCTACGAAACGGCGGCCACTGTGCCGGAGGGTTTGCTCACCCTGAAGCCTGTCCCCGAACTGGGCAGCGGCGAATTTTCAGCCCATCCCTTGAGACTCTTTTCACTCGGTTACAAACCCGGCGCGCAGTTGAGTGTGGGCATTTCGCAAGATAACGCCCGCGAACTTCAGTTGGACGTGCTGCACTCGGCCCGCACGGAGGCGGAGTTCGATTTTTCGGAAAATCTCTTTTTTTATGCCAACCTCGTAGAAACATCCGGCCTAGAAGTGTCCAACCTGCCCGACCAAATAACCGGGCTGGTTACCACCGGGGAAGCGCGCAAGATTTTTGTAGAAAGCGAGCAGGCGCTTGTCACATTTTTCCTCGAATTCGCCGACTCCCTGCATTTTAAAGTTCAAAAAATGGCCGTTAAAGACTTCGATTTTTCCCTCAAAGAAGGCCAGGAACGGCTGAGCAGTATTTTGTCGGGAGAAATCCGGCTCCTCGACAGACAAGGCAACCCTTATCGAAAAATTGAACTGGGAAAACAAGATGAAGTCGCGTTCGATCCCTTCGAGTCGCTGACAGTCAATGAGTTGTCGGTAAATCCTTCCGGTATCCGCATTCAGTTTTCCAGCGAAATGAAAGATATCCGAACCGGCGCCGACCTCGACAACCTCAAATTGCAAAACCCGCCAAACGGCGCCTGGCTCTGGCACCATCACACGTACACCGTGCTTGCGGTGGCGCTTGCGCTGGTGGCTGCGCTGCTCATCATGTGGTTCGGTTTTCCTGCCCTCGTTCGCGGATTCACAGCAAAAGCGATAAAATGAGACGTCGCTACTTTAGTTTTGCCGAAAGACACCGACTGAATTCATGTCCCGATTCCGTCATGAAAAAAGCACTTCCGTTTCTGTTCATTCTTTTAATACATCCGATTGCTTCAAAAGCCCAACAGAGAAATGAAATCAAAATTGATTTTTTCGCTCTTTTGGAGCCTTTGGCGCAAGTGTCTTACGAACATATATGGGTAAAAACGAGGTTCGCTATTGAAATCAATTTGAATTACAATTGGCAAAACCCAGACGTTTTGCTCACATTGGGACAAGTGCCCGAAGACCTCAGGTTTGAAATAAAAACTATCGGCTTTCAATTAGGCCTAAGGCACTATTTTCAAGCCAATACAGGCGACCGTCGTTTCTTCGGAAGTGTTTTTTATTCCAATGAATTTAAGATAGATAGCGACCAGGAATACCTCAACTACTATCAGGCAGTTTACGGGAAACCGGCTTTTGACCCCAAATGGCGGCGTTCTGTAGTTGGAGTGCTGGCAGGTTATAAGTGGCTCGTGAGAGAGCAATTGGTCGTGGAGCCTTTGTTAGGGATTGGATATAACTTGCTTCCGATTTTCAATCGTCTTCGAAGGTCAGACGCCACGGTCTTTATCAATTTAAACGCAGGCTACAGATTTTAATGAATATTCGACGGCGACCCTGAGACGGGCAAAGGTGGTCCCGAACACTCGGGATGGCGGTAGCGGCATAGGATTATTCAGGAGTATTTTTTGTCCGCCTCCGCCCCCACCTCCCAGGCATCGGCGGGCAAGAAGGCTACGGCGGATAAAGAAGTGAGAGGTGAGAGAAGTGAGGAGTGAGGTTGGTTTTGTCATTCTGCCGGAATCCGTCCGCTCTAAGGCGGGTCCCACGCGGTTTACCCTTCGTAGAGTGGACGGATTCCGGCAGAATGACAAAAGCCCCAAACATAATGAGAGAGGCTTTCTCTTTTAGAACCTTGCCGTGAGGCCGGCGAGGAAGTTGAGGCCAACCATCGGGTAATTGTACCAGCGTTCGCGTTTGTTGTTGAGGATGTTGTTGATGTCAATAAAGACGCCGATATTTTTCGAAAAATAATAATTGGCGCCGGCGCTGAGGTCGAGCAACACGTCGCCCTGGCGGGTGATACCTTCCGGGTCTTTGAACTGGATGCCGTCGGCGATGTAGAGGCCGCCGCGAATTTCGGCCTTGCCGTCGAGGATGTCGTACACGCCGTTGAAGTTCCATTCCGTTTGCGGAAGGCCCCAGGGTTCGGCTTCATCTTCCATTTCCATCGTCAGGTTTTGACTCAAAGAACCCGTGAGCGCGAGGGCTTTGAACAGGCGGAGTTTCACCACGCCCTGCACGTTGGTGATGGTGGCGTCGTCGTAAATCGCCTGGAAACGGGTCAGACCTTCGGGGGTGAATTTGGTCTGGAATAAGGCCAAATCAACGGCTTTGGCGTAGGTAAACTGGCCGGAATATTCGAGAAAACCGAGGTCGCCTTTGGCGCCGGCGTAGTAGTTGCGGTACTCCGTGTTGCGCAACCGGACGCCGCGCACCTGGTTGAACGGGTTGTACTCGATCATGCTGCGGTAGGTGTTTTTCCGCAAATCGCCGCCTGCGCCGCCGAAAATCTGTACGCCTTGCCCGATGACGTTCAAGGTCAGTTCGGCGTCGGGGAAAATGGTGAATTCGTCGCGGTTGCTGGCGAAATTACCGCCCACTTTCACCTGAAAAATGTCCGAGTGAAACGTGAAGGAGGGCTGGAGGTAAATGTTGTTGAGTTTTTGCTTGACGGTATCCTCGAAAGTCGTCTGGTCGGTGCGAATATTGAAAGTCAGCGGGTGTTTTTCGGCAATCCATTTGGTAGCGCCGAGGTCGAGCCGGAAGCCGATTTCACGATTGGAATAGTAGTCGTTGAGCAGGTAAAATTTGGGCGTAACGGCGTAGTTCAGGTCGGCGTCGCTGCGCTCTTTGTTGTACACACGGCCTCCGAGGTCGAGGATTTTGATATCCTGCCGGGTGCGTTCTTCAGAAAAACTCAGCGTGTCGGAGGTGTAGCCGTAAAAATGAACACGGTCGTAACTGTAGCCGACGTTGCCTTCCACCGCAAGGTTTTCGTTGACGTACACGTTGCCGTTGAGCAAAAAATCATTGTTGAAAAAACGCTGGTTCTCAACGTTTTGATCGTTGTTCAGGCTGTGGTGGCGAAACCAGATTTTGCCGTCGAATTTGTCGTCGGCGGCAAAATAATAGCCCAGTTCGCCCCAAAATTGCTTGGGCACACCGACGCCTGCTTTCGCGAAACCGTTGTGGCTGTCCTCTTTTTTCCCGGCTTTCATGGCTATCGGGCGAAGTTTCGGCGTAGGGTACGCCAGCGACAACGGACGCGCCGGCACGATGTAATCCTGGCGTTTGGTGGTAGTGTCCAGTGGCGGCAAGGTTGGCATGACGCTGATTTTGTTGGATTCCAGCAGGCGCGCGTCGAAGTCGCGGTACACGTCCACGCTGCCGGTTACTTTGTCTTTTTGGGCAAAAACAGCCTGCGTACAGGCAAAAATGGCGAATGCTGCTAAGAGCGATTTATGATTGAAAAGCATGAGTGCGAAAGTTGTTAGTTCGTAGATTGGTTGTTGGTTGTTAGTTCTTGGTTGTTGGTTGTTGGTTCGTAGCGTTGACAGATTCTTACAGAATGACAAACAACCAAGAACCAACAACCAACAACCAAGAACCAGCAACCAAATTTAATTCCCGCCTTCCATTTCGAGGAAATTGCCGCCTTTTTCGCTTTGATTTTCCTTCTTGGGCTGAGACGATTCGATTTGATTGTATTTCTGCCGGGCCGTATTCATGATACCGGGATCACCGCCTTTGTAATTTTCCAAAACGGCTTCAAGCGCGGCGGAGGCGCTGCTTTTGTCGCCCTGATCGAGGTACACGTCGGCAAGCAAGATGAGGTTGCGGGCAATCCAGTCGTCGTAACCGGCGCTGTTTTTATTGGCCTGGCCTGTGATCAAATCCTCGACTTCGGCGTATTTTTTTTGGCGATAGAGGATTTGCGCCATGAGGTGATAGGACTCGGCCATGTGCTCGGAAGTGGTGTTTTCCGTGGTGGCTTCGAGCAAAGGATAAGCGCGGGTGAAGTCGCCTTTATCGAAAGCCAGTTTGCCGAGGTAGAAGTTGGCGGTGGCGAGTTGTTCGGCGGAGGCTTGCGGCGAATTGTTCACTTTATTGGCGTACTCGTTGACGGCGACGGAGTTGTTGCCGCTTTTATAGGCGGCTTCGAGCGCGACGAGTTGTGCCTGAAAACGAGAGCCATCGTTGGGGGCGGCGTCTTCCCATTTGCGGGCGTATTCGAGTGCCTGAGCGGGATTTTTCTCTGTGTTCAATGCCAGCAAGGCGGCGCGTTCTGCGGAACGGGCATACCATTTTCCGGGCCCGCGACCAACGACGACAGCGAAGTCTTTGTACGCCTGGCTGTATTTCCGCACATCGTCGGAAGCGTAACTTTCAGCGCGATAATAGTAGGCTGAAGCAGCGTTGGGGCTGTTGGGAAATTGGTTGAGATAGTCAGTAAAACTGGTGACAGCCTGCTGATAGCGGCGATTTTGGTACTGATATTCAGCAGACTGGAACAAAATACTGTCTTTCGTTCCCTGGCTGACCTTGTATCCCGGAATGGTGCTGATGAACGTGATGTAATCGTTGGGGCGGCCCCATTCGTCGTAGGTTTCTTTCAGGGCAATCTGGGCTTCGCGCGCCTGGTCGGCATCAGGGTTATTGGAAAATACCCGTTTGTAATAATCGGCGGCAACATCGTATTTGCCCTGCCGGAAGGAGATGAGGCCCAATTGCATGTAAGCCTGATTGACAAGCGGCGATTTCCCCTGATAGTCGGAAACTAATTTGCGCAGTGGCGCGGTGGCTTCGCTGAGTTTGCCCATTTCAAGGTAAGTGTTGCCCAATTCGAGCAGGGCTTCGTCGGCGTACCGGCTGCTGGGATATTGATTTACAAGGTTTTCGAGCGCAATGGCTTTGTCGAGCGGGCTGCCTTGCAAGCCACGAATCATGGCTTTTTGATAAATGGCATACTCGAAACCTTCATATTTTTTGTTGACGGCTTCGTTGTAGTAGGCTAAGGCGTCGGCGTATTGTTTGTTTTTAAAATGGCAGTCGCCGGCACGCAACACGGCATCGCCCAAAACTGCAGTTTTGATGAGTGGCGACTGAATGTTGTTGCTGTTTTTCTTGATGCCGTCCACTGCCGCTTTGAAGTTGGCGAGCGAGAGTTTGTGGTCTTCGAGTTTCAGGTGGTTGTAGCCTTGCACGTAGTGACCCATCCAGAGGCTGCTTTCTTCGGGCAGGTCGTTGTAGTTTTTAGCGCTGCCGATGAAAGAAGCCATGTGTTGTTTGCTGATGTTCCATTCGCCGGCTTCGTTGGCGATGGAGGCCATCCAAAACGAACTGAGGGCGGCAAGGCGTTTGTCCACCGGATAATCGAGCGATTTGTTGAAATAGCGGCGGGCTTCTTCTTTCTGGCCGTTCTGGTAAAGTTGGATACCCCGGTTGTAGGTCACAATTTGGTAAGCTTCGTTGACGCGCGGGGTGCGGGTTTTCACATTTTCCAAAATACTCACAGCACGGTCGTAGTCGCGGGTATTGAGCAGCACAAGTCCCATGAGGTTCTGCGCTTCCTCGTAATATTTCGAACTCGGCTGGAATTTTTGCAAAGCCTCGATGGCGTCGCGGTCGAACTTGAGTTCGTAACTGAGTTTGGCGTAGTTGATGAGCGCGTCTTCCTGCACGGATTTGTCGTAATTCATGTTGGCAGCCTGGCCGAACGCTGTACGGGCGTTGAGTTTTTTGCCGGTTCGCAGGTAACAATCGCCGAGGTGATAAAGGGCATTTTGCCCCAAAAGGCTATCTTGCTTGCCTAATTGTTCGAGGTTTTGAGCGGCTTCTTTGTAGTAGCCGTTGCGGTATTGGGAGTAGCCAAGTTGGTAATAATCGGAAGGGCGAAGGCTGGCGCCATTGGAGACGCCGTATTCGAGGTAAGGCAGGGCTTTTTTGTAATCGCCTTTTTCAAAATATGCCTGACCGACGATAAGGTTGAGTTCCGGGCGGTTTTTGACATTGTCGTCCTGCGCTTTGGCAGCGCCGTAGGAAATCACCTGGTCGTACTGCTTTTTATTGGCATAAATCTGCGTGATGTAGTAAGGCACGACCGCCTTGTACTTGTCGTTTTGCTCGCAACGCTGAAAGCCTTTCAGCGCTTCGTCGTATTTGCCTTCAAAAAAGGAACAGCAACCGGAATAGTAGTTGGCCGGGTAGTACCACTCGCTGCGGGTGTTTTCCTTGAGTGGGGCAAATTCGGCTTTCGCTTCGCGGAAACGCTTGGTGATGAAGAGGCTGTACCCTTTTTTGAACTGAACTTCGTCGCCCGTTTTGCCAGTGCCGGGCGCCATATCGTAGTAAGTGATGGCTTTGTCGTACTCTTTTTGGTCGAAATAGTAGTCGCCGATTTCGAGGGCGGCCTGGCTCGCCACAGGGGAGGGCGAGTGGGCGCGCAGGAAGTCGAGGGCAAGTTTTTCGGCTTCGGGTTGGCCGAGCCGCACGGCGCATTTGGCGTTGTAGAGTTCGGCTTCGGTTTTGATCGCCTTCCATTCCGGTTCGTTCACCGGGCGGAGGTATTCGATGGCGGCTTTAAATTCTTTTTGCGCCAGCCCGTAGATGTTTTGGTTGAAAAAATCCACGCCGCGATGGTAGGCAAGGTTGGCTTCGGTGTAAACGGTGGTTTGTTGGGCGGACAAAGCCGCAGCAGTTGAAAGGAGAAAACAGAGGAGGATACCTTTCCAAAGATTCATGTTGAATTGATTTTTGAAACTGAAAAGTTGGGATTTCGATTGCAAAACGAACGCCTTCCCGCAAGGCGGCTATTCGCCCGGTTGCTATTTTTTGGAAATTTTAACAGAATGCAAACGTGGAATTGATGGGCGAAAATATGTATTGAAGAGGAAACCGGGAAAAAGAGTGCCGCGGTAGTCAGCCAGGCGCCAAAAACTTGACTTGTTTCATATTTTTGCCACCAAACACCTCTTATGGAATTTTTCCTCGCCACCCTCTTTTCGCTTTTCTCCATCGTGGACCCGCCGGGCGCCATCCCCGTTTATGTGGCCATGACCGGCGACCGCCCCCGACCGGAGCGCAACAAAATCGCCCTGATGACCAGCCTCTATTTTCTGCTGATTCTGGTCAGTTTCTTTCTGGCTGGCACTTATATCCTGAGTTTTTTCGGGCTCACGGTACATTCGCTGCGCATCGCCGGAGGCATGACCCTGCTGATTAGCGGATTCGGCCTCATGTCGGGGCGTTTTACCAAACAGCGCGGCTACGACAAAGGCGCTGAAAAGCAGGCGGAAGAGCGCACCGACATTGCTTTTTCGCCGCTGGCGATGCCGTTGTTGTCGGGGCCGGGAAGTATTTCGTACCTCATCACACAATTCAGCCAGCACCCTGAATGGAGCGAACGCTCGATGATTTTGGCAGCCATTGTGGCCGTCGCGTTTTTGGTGTGGGGTTGTTTGCGCATTGCGCCGTTTTTATTCAAAATGTTCGGCGCCGGCGGCCTCAACGCCATCGCCCGCATCATGGGTTTTATCGTCATAGCCATTGGCGTTCAGTTCATTGTGGACGGATTGGTGCATCTTGTTCAAGAAATGAGATAGATTTTTTTGCAAATCAAAAGTTACGCAAAGCCGCAAAGCCCGCCAAGCGTAGACAACTCTTTGCGTACTTTGCGTGATTAAATCAATGAAAAACAACCTCTTCTCCCTCGCTCAATCCAAACTTGCCCGTGCCAAAGTCACGCTCGACCTGGACGATTACGACCGCCGACTTTTGGCAAAAAACAAAGGCGCGGTTTTCGTGTGCAACCAACTCCTGCCGGGTCTGGACGAATGGGTGTTGCTGGCCCTCCTGGGCGAGCATTTCGAGACGGTCAAAATCCTGTACCCCTACCCTACTCCGCCGCCCAAAGCATTGAAAAACATTGCGTTGCGTCCGTCGCGCTCGAAGTTGGCCGACCGTTTTTTGCAACTCAATTTTTTTAAAAAAGTCGCCAAATCAGTCAAAAAAGGCGAGGCTGTCGCGTTGCCGGTTGATTTTTCCGACAATCCATTGAGCCATTTTGGGAAAAATATTTTGCGGCAGCAAATCCTCAAACAACTCCGCAAAGCACGACAAATCATTGTCCCCATCCACCTGCAAGCCGACCACTTGCCGGGCGGTTTTTTGCGTAAAGCCATACCGGGGTTGCCCTACCAATTCACCAACGAACCCGTCCGTATCAGCGTCCGCGTGGGCAGCGCTATTTCGCCCGACGACCTCGCTTCTTTGCCCAAAACCCGCCTGTGGGGCAAGTTTTTACAGGCAAAAATCTTTTCGCTCGGCTCGCCGTTCGACGTGCACCCCGAACTTTTCACCGGCGAGAAACCTGAAAGTCAACAGCCGCTGGCCGAGCCGGTCAGCCCTGATTTGATTGCCAAGGAAATAGCGTCGCTGCTCCCGGAACACAAAATCACCTCGCGGGGCCAATTCGACGTGTACGTGGCGCCTTTTTCGGCTTTGCCCAACACGATGTTCGAGATTGCCCGGCTCCGCGAACTGACTTTCCGCGCTGCCGGTGAGGGCACGGGTAAGCCCCGCGACCTGGACGAGTACGATATTTATTACCTCCAACTCGTGATTTGGGACAGAGAAGAAAAGAAAATCGCGGGCGGTTACCGGCTCGGTCAGGGAGATCTGATTTTTCAGCGTTTCGGTGTCAACGGCTTCTATACCAGCAGTTTATTCAAAATGAAAACGGGGTTTTACCCCATTCTGAAAGAAGCTGTCGAGCTCGGCCGCTCCTACGTCACGCCCGAATATCAGAAACACCGCCTGCCGCTTTTTTTGCTCTGGAAAGGGATTCTTCACTTCCTGCTTGCCAATCCCAAATATCGCTACCTCTACGGCCCCGTCAGCATCAGCAAAGATTACTCGGACGCCTCTAAAGCCATTATCGTCGAGTTCGTGCGGCGTTTTTTCTTCGATAAAAAACTGGCCGAACTCGTGGAGCCACGCAAACCTTTTCGCGCTAAAATCAAATCGGTGGACACCAAACTGCTGGCCGAACAACTGCGCGGCGAATTTGACGCCCTTGAAAGTTTGGTAGAAACCATCGAGCCCGCCCACTTCAAAGTCCCCGTCCTGTTCCGCCAATATCTCCGGCAAAACGCCAAGTTTATCGCTTTCAACGTGGACCCCCACTTCTCCGACTGCCTCGACGGGCTGATGATTCTCGACATTTCGCAGCTCCCGGCCAGCACCATCGAGGCGCTCCAGCAGGAGAAGTAACATGCACAACCAAAACCTGTCATGCTGATCCGCCAGCCGGCGGATCAGCATGACAGGCGCAGGCGTTACAAATTTTTTGTGTCAAACATTTTTTCCAAAAACAAAACTATTTATTTTTGTCCGGGTTTTTCATCACACGCAAGTTGTTCAAAAACAATAATTAACCCAAAATTACATCGGCAAAACCCAAAGAGCGACGCCCAAAAGCCTTTTCATCAAACAAACAATTTATGAAAAAACAACCCGGCCATCGAAAGTACAACGTCTCGGAAGCCGACCTTTATGTGACCTGCATGGAGGCTATCCGATCCGCTCACCGCGATATCGAATTTTTTACACAATACGGCTACGGGCTGGAACGCCTCAAAGCCTTCAAGGCACAATGCGACCAGTTTCAAAACCTGCCCGGCGACGACGAACTCGTAGGTGACCAAATGATTTGCACCGAAAAAAAGAACCTCGCCGCCGACAAACTCCGCACAGCTATCCGCTCGCTGATGACCCGCGTGGCCATGAAATACCACGACCGCACGGGACGCTACCGCAAGTTCGGCACTGCCAAACTCGGCGATATGAGCGACCCCCAACTGCTTTTTTGCGGACGGCGGGTCGCCCGAGTAGCAAGGCAACAGATTGATTTTCTGGCAGAAGTGGGCGTGAACGAAAACGTCATCCAGCGCGTATTGGACGCTTGCGCCGAGTTTGAAAACGCGCTGAACATCCAGCAGGATAAACTCCACGACCGCGACATCGGCGTGGAGCGCCGCACGGATTTTGGCAACAAAATCTATAAGGAATTAGTGGTGCTGGCCGACATCGGCAAGGACATTTGGGTCGAGCGCGACCGCGTGAAATACGACCAGTATTGCCTGTACGAAAGCAATGCCGACCAAAAACGGGCGCTCCGCGAACGGAGGAAAGCGGAAGCAGCAGTTGCGGCGCAGCCAGCGTAAACTCCCTGCTGTGTCATTCCGATCCGCCAGCCGGCGGATCGGAATGACACGTTCGGATTTTTCAATGTGCTCCAAGTCCTAACACGCTGTGTTGCAAGTAGTACACGGCAATCCCTGCAAAATAGCCTATTGCCGCATAAATCGAGATATTTTTCAAATACCAGAGGAAGTCAATTTTCAAAATCCCCATCGAAGCCACGCCCGCTGCTGAGCCGATAATGAGGATGCTGCCGCCCGTGCCGGCACAATAAGCCAGCAATTCCCAAAAGTCATGATCAGGTGGGTAAGTCGTCATGTCGTACATCCCCATGCAGGCCGCCACAAGCGGCACGTTGTCCACGATAGCAGAGAGAATACCGATTAAAGTGTTGACAATGTAAACGCTTCCGCCAAAAGTGTGATTTAGCACTTCGGCCATTTTGTGCAGATGGCCTGACGTGTCGAGCGAACCAACTGCCAGCAAAATGCCTAGGAAAAACAGGATAGCGGGTGTGTCTATCCGATGCAACATGGCCGCTACGGTGAGTTCCTTGCGGGCCGCTTCTTCTTTGCCGCGATGGATAAACTCCGTGATGTACCACAACACCCCCACTGACAGCAAAATGCCCATGTAAGGTGGCATGTGCGTGATGGCTTTGAAAACCGGTACCGAGAGCAGCGACGCGCCGCCGAGGAAAAAGAGCAGGTTTTGCTCGAATGGCGTAGTGATTCGTTCGGTTTTCATGTCTGTTTCTTCAAATGCCTCCAATTCTTCTTTTTTTCTCCGAAATAAAAAAGTTGCTACGAGCAAAGGCGCCAACAAACACGCTACTGAAGCAAGGAAAGTCGCCTTCATAATGTTGACTGTCGTCACCTGACCGCCTATCCAAAGCATGATGGTAGTCACGTCGCCGATGGGCGACCACGCGCCGCCAGCATTGGCCGCGATGATGACGAAGCCGCCGAAAAGCCAAAGGTTTTCCTGTTTTTTAATCAGTTTTCGCAGCAGGGCGCACATGATAATGGCGGTCGTCATGTTATCGAGGCCAGCCGAAAGGAAAAAAGTGACCCAGGAAATTATCCAGAGCAATTTGACCCGGTCTTTGGTGGCGATGCGGTCGGTGATGACGCGGAAGCCGTCGTGTACATCCACCAGTTCCACAATCGTCATGGCGCCGAGCAGGAAGAAGAGGATTTCGGCGATTTTACCAAGGTGTTCAAAAAGCGAATGTTCGAGGTAAGAACGGGTGTTGGGGTGGGTGTTGGCGATTTCGCTGTAGGCCGGCATACTATCCATTCCAAACGTCACCACAATCCAACATAAAGCGCCGGTAAGAAGCGCAGACGCGGCTTTGTCAAGTTTCAGAGGATGTTCGAGGGCTATCAGTGCATATCCAATGATAAACACTGCCACAATAAGAAAGGCCATAGGTGAAAGGCTTGGGGCGAGGTAAGTGATTGAAAATGTGTGGATTCAAGCCTTTCGGGGAAAACCCTGCGCACATCAGGTGCCGCTAATGTATTGTTCCAAAAAGTTGATGTGCATCTTTTGTTCGTTCATAATCGCCGTCACGATATCGCCGATACTGAGCATACCCATCACTTTTCCATGTTGCAACACAGGGAGGTGGCGAATTTTTTTGTCGCTGAAAAGTTGCATGCAGTCCTCGATGTCCATGTCAGGTGATACAGTGAAAACGTTGGGCGTCATCACTTCCGTCACAGGTGTGCTTTTCGCTTTTCTCCCGGCGATAATCCCTTTACGGGCATAGTCGCGTTCCGAAAAAATCCCGACCAACCTGGGGCCGTCCATTACCATCACTGCTCCGATATTTTTTTCGGCCATCAGTTCCAATGCATCAATGACCATGTGTTCCGGGGTGACGTGGTAGGTCTGATTAACTTTTTTTCCTTCCAGGAGTTTCTGAACTGAAATCATAAGATGTGGTGGATTTAAGTGAACAATATCGGCCTGTTTGGCAAGAAATAAATTTTGCTGGCTAAGGTATGGCATAAAAGCCGAATCTCAAAATTTTCATTTGAACAATCTGCTCGTTAACAACATTAAGTTATCCGACCTACCTTTGTTCTAAATTCTCCAGACTTATGCTACCCGTTCTGCTCGTTTCCGTTGCGCTTGTTCTCATCGCTTTCGCCCTGTTCAGCGTTCGTTTGCTGTTTTTAAAAAAAGGAGAATTTCGCGGGTCTTGCGCCAGCAACAGCCCGTTTTTGCAAAAAGAAGGCGCGGTATGTGGTGTTTGCGGGAGAAAAGCGGGCGAAACCTGCGGAAAAGAAGAAGAAAAGTAGCAGTTGGCAGTAGCAGTTGGCAGTAGCAGTCGGCAGTGGCAGTCGGCGGTAGCAGTGAATTTGCAAGGCTCGAAATGTGCTACTGCCAACTGCCACTGCTACTTTGTAAAACCCCCGTTTCGTCCGCATAAATGCAGTAAATCTCCAGCCCCAGCCGCTCCGCCATTTCCATCGCTTTTTCCATGCCCATCACTAAAAAAGCCGTCGCGTAAGCATCGGCACTGGCGCAGTCTTCGGCGGTGACCGAGACACTCAATAAATTATGCGTGATTGGGTAACCCGTTTTCGGGTCAATGGCATGGCTGAATTTTTTGCCGTCGCGTACGACGAATTTTCGATAGCTGCCCGAAGTCGCCAACGATTTTCCGCTCAGGGCGACAGTCGTTTGTAAGGGTCGCTCGCCTTCTTTTTCATTTTCGACGGGTTTGTCAATGCCGATTTTCCAAATCTCGTTTCGGTCGTTCACGCCCAAGGTGCGCACTTCGCCGCCGATTTCCACGAGGTAGTTTTTCACGCCGTTTTTTTCCAAAAAACTCGAAATCAAGTCCACCGTGTAGCCCTGCGCGATGGCATTGAAATCAATTTCCATGCGCGGGTCGGCTTTCTGTAAAATGCCGTTTTCGAGCCGTATTTTTTGAAAACCAATGAGTTGTCGCAAACTGTCTACCTGCGCCGAGTCGGGCGGCGGCAAACCTTTTTTAAAACTGAAACCCCATGCCTTCACCAACGGCCCCACCGTCGCGTCGAAGGCGCCACCGGTGATTTCCGAGATGTCGTGCGCTTTTTGAAAAACGGCGGCAAAGTGTTCGTCCACCCGAACGTTCGGCTCATTTCTGTTAATCCTGCTGATGACCGAATTGCTGTCCCATAGCGACATACTTTTGTCAATCAGTCGGAAAAGGCTATCAACGGGATGGGAAAAATCGCGCCCCGGCGAGTCCTGGTAGGTGATGTTGAACGTAGTGCCCTGCGCTTTTCCGCTGAGGGTGAGGTAGGCGGGTTTTTCTTTTCCGCAGGAGGCTAAGAGCAATATTAACAAAAAAAGGCCACGCAATCCCGAGGAATCGGGAGCGAAGAACGCCAAGCGTAGCGTACTCTTTGCGGCCTTCGCGTCTTTGCGTGACATTGTTTTTTTAAATCCCAAAATCATCGAGCGCGATATTTTCTTTGGGAACACCGAGGTTGTCGAGCATTTTTTTCACAGCGTCGTTCATCATCGGCGGGCCGCAGAGGTAGTATTCGATTTCTTCCGGTTCGGGGTGTTTGTCCAAATATTCTTTCAATACCACGCTGTGGATGAAGCCTTTGTAGCCTTCCCAGTTGTCGTCGGGCAAGGCTTCGGAGAGCGCGATTTCAAAGCGAAAATTGGGAAAATTCTTCTCGATAGCGCGGAATTCGTCTTCGTAAAAAATCTCCCGTTTGCTGCGCGCGCCATACCAAAACGAGACTTTCCGCTTGGTTTTCGCCGTATGAAACAGGTGGAAAATGTGCGAACGCAAGGGCGCCATGCCTGCTCCACCGCCGATGAACACCATTTCTCTGTCGGTCTCTTTGATGTGAAACTCGCCATACGGCCCGCTAATCGTGACTTTGTCGCCGGGTTTGCGCGAAAAAACGTAGGACGAACAGTAGCCGGCCGGCACGTCTTTCCAGCCTTTTTTCTCCCGGTCCCAGGGCGGCGTGGCGATGCGGATATTGAGTTTGATGATATTGCCTTCTGCCGGGTGGTTCGCCATCGAGTAGGCGCGAAACACCGGCTCCGGAACGGTCGTGGTCAAATCCCAGATTTTGAAGTTGTCGTAGTCATCCTTGAACTTGTCGGGGATGTTGTAAAGGTCTGTTTTATATTTGATTGTCATCTCCGGCACGTCCACCTGAATATAGTCGCCGGAGCGGAACTTCAGGTTTTCGCCGGGCGGCAATTTCACCACAAACTCTTTGATGTAGGTCGAGACGTTCTCGTTAGAGATGACTTCGCACTCCCATTTTTTTACGCCAAAAACGGCATCCGGCACCCGGATTTCCATGTCTTCTTTCACTTTTACCTGACAGGCAAGGCGCAATTTGTCGGCCACTTCGCGGCGGTTGAGGTGGTTGGTTTCGGTCGCCAGCACGTCGCCGCCGCCGGAATAGACCTGGCATTTGCACATGGCGCAGGTACCACCGCCGCCGCAGGCCGACGCCAGAAACAGGTTGTGCGACGATAAAGTGGTGAGCAAGGTGCCGCCGGGTTTCACGATGAGCGGCTTGTCTGCGTTGCCATTGATGACGATGGCGACGTCTTTTTGCGGCAGCAATTTGTCTTTTGCCAACAAAATGAGATAGGTCAACACCATGAGGACCAAAATAAAAACGACGATGCCGGAAGTGAGTGTTGGAAGCATACTTTATTGTTGATAAAGGTTGATGAGGATTGATGAGGGTTGATAAAAGTTGATGAATCGCGGCACACTCCACATTATCAACCACATCAACTTTTATCAACCTTCATCAACCTTTTCAAAGTTGTATTCCCGAAAAACTCAAAAACGCCATGCCCATCAAGCCCGTGATAATCATGGCGATGCCGAGACCTTGCAGGGGTTCGGGGATTTTGGAATAGCGCAACCGCTCACGGATGGCCGCCAGCAGCACGATAGCGAGGAAAAATCCGATGCCCGCGCCGACGGAAAAGACCGCCGTTTCAGCAAAATTGTATTCCCGCTCCTGCATGAACAGCGACGCGCCGAGGATAGAGCAATTCACTGTGATGAGGGGCAGGAAAATACCGAGCGCGTTGTAGAGCGTCGGGGTGAATTTTTCCACGACCATTTCCACCAACTGCACCGCGCCTGCAATAGTCGAGATGAAGAGGATGAAACCTAGAAAGGTCAGATCCACCGTCGCCAGCGAAGGATGCACCCAACCGAGCGCGCCCGGTCGGAGCATATATTCCAAAATGAGGTAGTTGAGCGGCGTGGTGAGAATCATCACAAAAATGACCGCCACGCCGAGGCCGAACGCCGTTTTTACTTTTTTGGAAACGGCCAGATAGGAGCACATCCCGAGGAAAAACGCGAAAATCACGTTCTCCACGAAGATGGATTTGATGAGCAAGTTGAGTAAGCCTTCCATAACCAAGTTAGTTATGAGTTATGAGTTGTAGGTTATGAGTCACGAAAAACAACTCATAACTAATGTCTCATAACTCTCTTTAAGAAGCATTGATAAGTTTCCGGTTCCGCCCTCTTTGCCACCAAATAAAAACCCCGATGAGAAACAGCGCTGCGGGGGGCAACACCATGAGGCCGTTGTTGACATAGCCCATGTCGTAGGCCCATTGCGGCACCACTTTGTAGCCGAGCAAAGAACCGGAGCCCAGCAGTTCGCGAATGACGGCCACAATAACCAAAATCATCCCGTAACCCAGTCCGTTGCCGATGCCATCGAGGAAGGAAGGCCAGGGACGTTGCGCCATCGCGAAGGCTTCCAGGCGCCCCATCACGATGCAGTTGGTGATGATGAGGCCGACGAAGACCGAGAGTTTTTTGCTCACGTCGAACATATAGGCCTTGAGCAACTGGTCAACAATTGTCACCAGCAAAGCCACGACGACCAACTGCACGATCATCCGAATCCGCGCCGGAATGCCGTCGCGGATGGCGGCGATAATCAGGTTGGAAAACGCCGTGACGACCGTGACCCCCAGCGCCATGATGAGCGCGGGCTTCACTTGCACGGTCACGGCCAGTGCAGAACACACGCCGAGAATTTGCACAGTGATAGGGTTGTTGTCGTCGAGCGGGTCGCGCAGGACTTTTCGGTTCTTTTTGGAAAACAGCCCTTCTTTTTTGACTTCGGGCGGGGCGACGGGTGCGGTTTCGACGCTCATATTTTTGTAGTTGATGATGGTTGATGAGAGGTTGATAAGGGTTGATATAAAAAGTTGAGAGGGGTTGAGAATTGCTTTCAAATTCTCCTCAGCACGAATCTGTCATTCCGAACGGAGTGAGGAATCTGACCGGGAGCAAGGCTCAATCTTCGCTTTTCACTTGGGCGGATGCTTCCTTACGTCGGTATGACAACTTTGGGGAGGGTGGTTTTTAAGAGGTTTATTGGAGTCGGTTTCCGCCGTTTGTTGTCGGTGAAGACAGCGACAAGATTTCAAGTTTTCTTATCGGGTTTTTTCCGATACTCGTTTTGCAACTAATGATTCCTTAAAACTGATAGTTCCGGGGTCATAGTAACTTGTAAAGCCTGTTACCTTATCCTTTTCAAATCTCAAAGTAATTAAGCCGAAATGCTTGCGTTTTGCACTTTCAACCTCAAGAGTAAAAGTATAGTAATTATCTTTTTTCTCTATTAAATCGCCTCTCCAATTCGCATAAAACTCTTCGTTATCAAGAGTGGTCACGCCACTAATTGATGTTGATAATAGGCTTTGAAAAATTACGAATTTTTCATGCTGGCTTTTAGTTACTTCTTCTGTATCCTTAAGTTCATTACTCATTCCAACATATTCTCCTCCAATATACTCGAAACCAGAAATTTTAATAATCCAACGAGAGGTAAAACTAAAAAAGATGAAGAGTATAGAAGCAAGATATTTTCCCACTTCAATCAAGCCATAATTTGCTTCTAAAAATTGAATTCCGGTCTTTTCAGAAATAAAATTTACAAAGTACCCAAGCCCTTCATGTAGTAGAAGTGCAACAAAGAATAGCATAAAAAGGACAATCCTAATTTCCTTCTCTTTTACCACAGGTTAATCATTTATTGTGAAAATGATGCAAGGTAAAATTTGAAAAGGCAGGCAGACTATTGCCCACCCTTCCCCCTCCCAAACCACCCTAAATACGGCTCCAGCCAATCTCTCAGCATCTAACCTGTCCCGTTCGAGGTAATCGTGCCGCCGGAGGTACAATCTCAATTTATCTCAATCCCCGTCTTTTTCACCTCGTCCACAAAAGGGTCGCCCGCCTCAAAACGGGACACGGAAACGTGTGAACTTCAATGCTCAAAAACTGCGGCAACAGGTGCAGAGAGCGAAATCTTTCCTTGTCCAAAGCCGTCAAGCCGATGAAGTCATCAGCGAACAAGGCCACGTCAATGTCCGACCATTCGTGCTGCTGGTTGCGGGCGAAAGAGCCGAACAAAATTGCCCTGCGCACGCCTACGCCGAGGGCGCGTACTTCGTGCAAGTAATCCTGTGCTATTTTCAGGGCAGTTGATTGAGTAACCATAACATTCGTTTTGGCAAATTTACTAAGAAACGTACACCTTCCCAAAATGACCTCAATGACTTAAATTACCCTTCCCCTTCCCAAACCACCCCAAATACGGCTCCAACCAATCCCGCAGCATCTTGTCCGTCCCGTTCGACGTAATCGTGCCGCCGGAGATACCGTCCACCCGGTGTTCGGGGCCGACATCTATTTTGGCCGTCTTTTTTACGACATGGACGGAGACGAAGTTGTTGTCCGCCCCCATGATTTTTTTGCCTTGAAACTGCTCTTGAAACGGTTTCTCCGAAATCTCCGCACCCAAGCCCGGTGTCTCCGATTTATGGTCGAAAAACGCGCCATAGACCGTGTTGAAATCTTCCTCGATGCTGACATAGCCCCAAATCGGCCCCCACAAACCCACGCCCGACATCGGTACGACGTAGCGTTTTTTGCCGTCGTCGCCCGTGTAAACATACAAGGGCAGCCGGCGCTGCTCCACAGGTTTTGCCAGTTCGTCTTTCAGCACAATGCTTTGCGCGTTCACGCCGCTGAGTTCTTCGCCTTTGCTGTTGACGACCATCTCCTCGACGCGCTCGGCGTATGTTTGCTCGAGCACTTTCCGGTCAGTGGAAGTGACGCGCACCGAGCGCAGAATGCTCGTTTTTTTGTCCAAAGCGATATTGGCTTCCTGCGCGGGCCGCAGCCCCTCGGAGGCGAATGCCAGCAGCACTGCCGTGATGACGGACAGGACGATGGCGTAGATGAATGTGTAGCGGTTGCTGTGCACGAGAGTGAGTGATGAGTTGTGAGTGATGAGTTAGTTGAGAAGGGTTTAGAAAGATTGAGATGGTTGAGAAATGATGGATTTTTCTTAGCAAACGACTCTAAACTTTTCTAAACCATCTCAACTAACCTCAACCTTTCTAAACCCTTCGAAGTCTTCGTTTAATATGCCTCTCCAACACAAGATGGTCAATCAGCGGCGCAAAAACGTTCATCAGGAGGATGGCGAGCATCACGCCTTCGGGATAGGCGGGATTGAACACGCGCAGTATCACCGTGAACGCGCCGATGAGCAGGCCATAAATCCATTTGCCGGTTTCCGTGTGCGCCGCGCTCACCGGGTCGGTCGCCATATAGACTGCGCCGAAAGCGAAACCGCCCATCAGCCAGTGATAGTAGGCGGGCGTGTGCATCGCGTGGTTTGGCGCGTCGGCGGGCGCCAAGCCGTTGAGCATCAGGCCCATGAGCAATGCGCCGGCAAACATGGAGACTATGATTTTCCAACTTCCAACGCCTGTGACAATCAGGATAAACGCTCCAATCAGGCAAGCCGCCACACTCGTCTCGCCGATGCTGCCTTGCTCGAAACCCCAGAACATATCGGAGGCGGAGGGCAGATTTTGGTAGTTGGCATCGAAAGTGACGAGGTTGGTCGCGCCGGAATAAGCGTCCACGATTTGCCGCCCGGCTTCCGGTGAAAGGTCAGTCCAGATGTCGCCCGACATATAGGCCGGGAAAGCGAAAAACAGGAAAACCCGCGCCAGCAGGGCCGGATTCATAAAATTCATACCCGTGCCACCGAAAATTTCTTTTCCTAAAAGGGTACAAAAAATCGCCGCCAAAGCGACCATCCACAGCGGAATCGTGACGGGTAAGGTAAGCGGAATGAGCAAACCCGTGACCAAATATCCCTCGCTGATTTGATGGCCTTTGACGACAGCAAAAGCAAACTCTACTCCCAAACCTACCGCGTAGGACACGACAATGATGGGCAACACTTTCCAAAAGCCGAACATGAAATTCTCCATCAGCGAAGCCTCCATGCCGTAGGCGAGGTGGTGCTGGTAGCCTACGTTCCACATCCCGAACAGGACGGTGGGAATGAGCGCGACGATAACAGCGAACATCGTGCGTTTCAAGTCCATCGCGTCGCGGACATGGACCCCGTGCTTAGTCGTTTCGGCAGGGACGAACAGGAAAGTTTCCAGCGCATCGAAGGCCGGGTGGAATTTTTCAAACTTCCCGCCTTTGGAAAAATGCGGCTTGACGGAATCAACGAGTCGGCGTAGAAATTTCACGATTTTATGACTTTGGACTTTTAGACATTGGACGTTAGACTGTTGGTTTTCAGGTTATTTTTTCCGCAGCGCGCTCCAAGTCCACGCTGCGCCCAGCAAATCAGCCCCGCCGAACAATAAAAGCGTTGGCGGAGCACCGTATATGAGTACGAAAAAAGCGAACCACACAAATACAAGCTGTCTGGTGTACAAGGTAGTTTTGATAAACGCCTCGTTGTTCGTTGGAGCCGTGTAAATATAGTACACGCCGATGTTAAAAACCAACGCACCTACTACCCGAATCCACACTTCGCTCGTCTCGTCCATGCCGAACATGGACAGGAGCATATTTGGAGCAAAAACGATGATTAACCCCAATGCGAGCAGGTAAAATCCGAAGTAATAGACTGACTTGGCGGCGTTTGTCATAGTGTGAAAAGTTTGATTTTTACCACAGGGGCGCGGAGACGCAGAGGTTTTTATTTCATTGATTATGAATAAACTCCGCGTCTCTGCGGCAGATAATTTTAACCTTCCAGCCGAACATACTCCAGCCCTTCTGCTACAATTTTTTGCACGTCAATTTTTGAAGTGCAGACAAACTCGCACAGGGCAAAATCCTCTTCCGCGATTTCATAAATACCGAGGGCTTCCATGCGTTCGATGTCTTTTGCCAAAATCGCTTTGAGCAGGAAAACGGGGTAAATATTCATCGGCAGCACCTTGTCGTATTGGCCGGTCATCACGAATGCGCGCTCTTCGCCGTGCATATTCGTGTCCAGATTGTAGGTTCGGTTGGGAAAAAGCCAGGAGAAATAGGTGCGCGAGAGGCTGAGTTTTTCAAAACCCGGCAGCAGCCAGCCCAAAAATTCCGGCTGGTCGCCTTCGGGGATGGCCGTGATTTGATTCGTGTAAAAAGAAAGAAAATCGTCGGCGGAGGAGGTTTGCCCTGTCAGCACGTTTCCCTGAATGACGCGGCAATGTCCCGTTTTCAAACGTCCGCCCACGAGATCGCTCATGCGTTGGCCGGTGATGGCGCGGAGGTAGTGCGGCCAGGTCGCGCAACTTCCTGTGAGCGCCACGAGCCTTTCGGCGCGGAAACGGCCTTCCCGAAAGAGGCGGCCAATAATCAAAAGGTCTTGCAGATTGACATACCAAACCGTGTCGCCTTTTTGAATCGGGTCAATGTGATGAATTTGGATGCCGACATTTCCTGCCGGGTGCGGGCCTTTGAAAAAATGATGATTGACTACATGGGTGCCGGGAAAGTCGCCTTCCTGCTGGCCGGGTTTCAGGCCGAGATGGACTTTGTCGGCGGAAAGTTTCGCCAGTACCGCGATGCCCGTTTGCAGATTTTCTTTTTCAAAATCTTTTACAAAATCGAGGTCGGGCGCGAGCGGTGAGGAGTCGAAACAGGAGACAAAAATTGCTTTCGGTGTGTCATTGGGGTTGGCAATCAGGGAAAAAGGCCGCTGGCGAATGTAGTTCCAACAGCCGCTGTTGAGCAACCGTTCGATGATTTCGTCGCGGTGAAGGTCGGAAGGGTTGGCTTTCGGAAATTCGACGTAGCGCATCCCGCCTTTGTCGGGAACGATGCGGATTTCCATGATGCGACGTTTTTCGCCGCGCACCACGTCGGCGATTTCGCCGCTGACCGGGGAAGAGAAGTGAAGATTCGGACGATTTTTGTCGAAGAAGATAGGCTGACCCGCCAGCACTTCGTCGCCAGGCTCGACCAGAAGTTTTGGCGTGACGGCGGGGAAGTCGGGCGGTTTGACGGCGATTACGTCTGAAATGGGGATGTCGGTAACGGATTTTTCAGCAGTGCCTTGTAATTTGATGTCGTAGCCCCTGCGAATCGTGATGTTCTTGCCCATTGTATTTCGTGACGATACTTTTCCTTTCGGGCAAAAGAAAGCTGTTTTGTTTTGACAACAAAGAATAGTGCGCAAAAAAATTTGGAAAAATAAAGATGCAACTTTTACCCGCCTTCATCAATTGGAAATCGAATTGAGCCCATCGGCATGTCTCCCGTTTTTTAGAAACCGGGGAGAAACATTCGGAAGATAATTGGGCACGCGCTCCGATTTGAAGTCTTGTAAAAAAGATGATTTGGCGCAGCCGATTCAATTCAAAAAAACAGCCATTTCTTTTACATCCCTGATTTGTACGTCAATATCGTCCAGCAAAGTGGTTGCGAGCGAAAGCCCGACGTAATCGGCCTTGATGGGAAAGGATTTGTGCTTGCGGTCCACCAGCACGGCGACCTCTACTTTTTTGGGAATGACCTGCAACAAAGGCTGCACGGCGTAAAAAATCGTTCGACCGGTGTTTGCCACGTCGTCCACGATAATGACAGGTTTATTGCGCAGCGATTCGGCAGGCATCTCCACCACCGGCTCGTATTCGACAGGGTTGGCGGGGTTGAGCCGGATGCGGGTGAGCGAGATTTTCATGTTTTTCGGCGCGAGCGGGAGCAGTTCGTCCACAAGGTATTGGGCGAAACCCACGCCGTTGTTGTTCAGCCCGGCGAGGATGATTTCGGGTTCGCCGTAGTTGCGTTCGAGGATTTCGATAGCGATGCGGCGGATTTTCTGGCGGATTTGACGGTCGGTGAGAATTTGCATTTTTACGGTTGACGGCTGACGGTACACGGTTGACGGCACAGGCCGCGCTTTTTTACATTTTTCGGTTTCGCAGTTTTTCGGTTTTGCGGTAAAATTTTTTCCCTTGCAAAAGTCTTATCCCCCCGCCGTATTTTTCGCCCGAAATCGAAAAATTTATGATTCAATCACTCCTGTTTCTTTTGGTGCTTGGCGTCACGGGCTGGTTTGCGTGGAAAGGCTTTAGCCGCGTGTGGCGAAATATCAACCTCGGCAAGGCTGAAAAAATCGGCGGCGACTCGGCACAACGCTGGCGAAATGTGCTGCTCGTGGCGCTCGGCCAGCAAAAAATGTTCAAAAACTGGCTGCCCGCCGTGCTGCACCTGTTTATTTATGTCGCCTTCGTCATCACGCAAGTGGAGTTGATTGAAATTTTCGTGGACGGTATTTTTGGGACGCACCGGTTTTTTGCTCCTGCCCTCGGCGGTTTTTACACGTTTGTCATCAGTTTTATCGAAATCCTGTCGGTGTTGGCCTTCGTCGCCACCATCATTTTTTTGGCGAGAAGAAACCTGCTGCGGATCCCGCGTTTTTGGAAACCCGAAATGAAAGGCTGGCCTTTCCGCGACGCGAACCTGATTTTGTTGGGCGAAATCGTCCTCATCGTTGGCATTTTTTGTATGAACGGCGGCGACAAAGTGTTGCAAACGAGAGGTTTGGAACACTACCAGCCTACGGGCAATTTCGCCGTGAGCAGTTGGCTCGGCCCGATGATTTGGGGTAATTGGAGTAATTCTGGAGTCATTTTCGTAGAGCGTTTTGGCTGGTGGCTGCACATCCTGACCGTGTTCGGTTTTATCTGTTACCTGCCTTATTCCAAACACCTGCATATCCTGCTGGCTTTCCCGAACACCTGGTACGCCAAACTTTCGCCCAAAGGCGAAATGGAAAATATGCCCGAAATCCAGAAGGAAGTCCGCATTATGATGGGTCTCGAACAGCCGGATGGCAACGCGCCCGCCGAATTGCCGGAATTTGGAGCGAACGACGTTTTTTCCCTTTCGTGGCAAAATATCCTGCAAGCCTACTCCTGCACCGAGTGCGGGCGCTGCACCGCCGCTTGCCCTGCAAATTTGACAGGCAAAAAACTCTCACCCCGCAAAGTGATGATGGACGTGCGCGATCGGGCGGAAGAAGTAGGAAAAGCAGTAAGCAGTGGGCAGTCGGCAGTGGGCAGTTACAACGACGGTAAAAGTCTGTTCGACCGCATCACGCCGGAAGAGTTGCACGCTTGCACCACCTGCAACGCTTGCGTGGAAGCCTGTCCGGTGCTCATCAATCCTTTGGACATTATCCTGAAATTGCGGCGGCACGAGATTTTGACCCAATCCGCCGGCCCCGCCGAGTGGCTGCCGATGTTCAACGCCATCGAGAACAACGGCGCAGCGTGGGCGATGAGCGAGGAAAGGGATGGGTGGAGGAATCAATGAGTGAATGAGTGAATGAGTGAATGAGTGAATGAGTGAATGAGTGATTTGATTTTTAAAACTCAATATATGCCGATGACCAAAGAAGAATTCAATGAGAACTTTCGACGTCGAACAAAGAAGTTTGCCGTGGATGTCATCAATCTGCTTTCTACATTGCCACCACACAAAGCGATGCGAGTTATTGATTATCAACTCACAAAGTCGGCGACTTCGACAGCAGCAAATTACCGGGCGGCTTGTCGCGCGCGCTCACAAGCAGAGTTTCATGCTAAAATGAGCATCGTAGTGGAAGAAGCAGATGAGTCCCAATTCTGGTTGGAAATGATAGAAGACCTCAAAATTGACAATAGTGAAGAATTAAAACGCCTTCAAAACGAAGGACTGGAAATATTGAAAGTTTGCTCTAAAGCAAGAGACAATTCTTAAAAATAGTCGGGTGAATCACTCATTCACTCATTTACTCATTCACTCAATGACAGCCTACACAATAGCCGAACTTCAAGCCGAAGGCCGCTCTCCCGAAATCCTCTTCTGGGTCGGCTGCGCAGGCTCCTTCGATGCCCGCGCCCAAAAAGTCACCCGCGCCCTCTGCGAAATCCTGAACCACGCCGGGGTCGAATTCGCCATTCTCGGCAACGAGGAACGCTGCACCGGCGACCCCGCCCGCCGCGCCGGCAACGAGTTTTTGTTCCAAATGACGGCAGCCATGAACATCGAAACGCTGAACATGTACGGCGTGAAAAAAATCGTCACCGCCTGTCCGCATTGTTTCAATGTGTTGAAAAATGAATATCCCGCGTTGGGCGGCCACTACGAAGTCGTGCATCACACACAGTTGCTCAATGAATTGATTTCCAGCGGAAAACTCAAACTCAAGGAAGGTGGCGACTTCAAAGGCCGGCGCATCACCTACCACGATTCGTGCTATCTCGGCAGAGCCAACGACGTGTACGAAGCCCCGCGCGCCCTGCTCGAAGCCCTCGACGTGGATTTGGTGGAAATGAAACGCTCGCGCAAAAACGGCCTTTGCTGCGGCGCGGGCGGCGCGCAAATGTGGAAAGAAGACGAACCCGGCGACAAACGTATCAACATCGCACGGGTGGAAGAGGCACTGGAAACCGACCCGACCGCCGTCGCCGCCAACTGCCCGTTTTGCCTGACCATGTTGCAAGACGGCCTGAAAGCCAAAGAGAAAAATGAACAAATCCCCGTTTATGACCTTTCAGAGATGATTCTTTCGAGAATTTAAAAGGTTACGCAAAACCGCAAAGAACGCCAGCTGCAATCTGCGTTGTACGAACTTTGCGCCTTTGCGTGACAAATTGAATGACACAATGACTTTAATGACTGCGACTGCTACTGCTACTTTAACCCCCTCTCTCGCCCACGACGCGGCCTTCGCGCCGGAGTCGCGGGTTTGGATTTATACGACCCATCGCCCGCTGACCGAGGCCGAAGTTTTGAAAGCGCAACAGGCGTTGGATACTTTCGTCCGCCAATGGACGGCGCACCACCAGGCCTTGCAAGCGAAAGCCGAAGTTTTTCAAAATCAATTCGTTATCCTCATGGTGGACGAGACGCGGGCGGGTGCGAG
>Ga0209172_10000299_pt1 | contig 141844 bp, 149 predicted proteins | sample LarsenN4metaG_FD_184113 | JGI IMG/M metagenome (GOLD analysis project Ga0209172, IMG submission 184113) | Hot spring sediment bacterial and archeal communities from British Columbia, Canada, to study Microbial Dark Matter (Phase II) - Larsen... ...
CGTGATCTTCTCTTTCATGGGTGGCGTCTCCTTTCACCCCGGCGTCAACCGGGCGTTGGTTGAAATCAAAGTTCCAACCGAAAGGCTACGCCGCCTTCCTCATTTACACACTTTTTAATCGTACCTCGTGGTCACTTTCGACGATGCCAAGGCGAGTGCTGAGGATCTGATCAAGGCAACGACGAATGTCGGCTATCCGGCGAAGTTGAAAAAATAGGTGCCAACGTTGAGCGAGCCATCTGTCTACCCGGTACTCGAATCGGTACTAATGTGTCCCACATGTGGATACCAGAAGTCCGAGATCATGCCGACGGACGCCTGCCAGTATTACTACGAATGCACGGCTTGTCGGACGCTTTTGCGACCGAAGGCGGGCGACTGCTGCGTCTTCTGCTCGTACGGGTCCGTTAAGTGTCCGCCGATACAGCTTCAGCGCTCGTGCTGTTCATAGCGCAGCAGGGTGGGCGGCCGATACGCTTACTCGAGTCCGAACGCAAGAACGGGATCGCGACACGAAACGCCCGGCTCGGCGCCATCCGCGTCTTCGTCCGTTTCATGGCTTCCCACCACCCCGAGCAACTCGGGTCGCTACAGCGGATCATCGGTTTGCCGTTCAAACACGGCGTGCAGGAGGCGCCGATCGAACCACGCTCGGCGAAAAATGGTGAGCGCTCCATTTCGCGATGAACGTGGACTTATCTGACATGTGGAGTAACGACGCCGGGCCCCGAGGGGACCACGGCGCCGTTCTTTTTGCTCCACATATTCGAACTACATGCGGCGAAGCCAGCCCACGACAAAGCTGGGCGAGGCGTGCCCGGCCCGCGATCCTTGACGGTGGACCGGACAGCGCACAAACTGAAAATGTCTGAAGACACAATGACGTAGGACGAAGCTAATGGCAGTCGTACTTGTCAGGGGCACCGGCGACGTCGGTTCGGCCGTCGCCGCGTTACTTTGTCGAGCCGGCCATCGCGTGGTTCTGCACGACTCGTCCACACCGTCGCACACCCGGCGCGGGATGGCGTTTGTCGATGCGCTCTACCACGGCACTGCCGAGTTGGAAGGACTGCTGGCAAAACGCGCGCGTAGCCTTTGTGATTTGCCCTACATGCTGCGGTGCCGGCGCGCAGTACCAGTTGTTGATGCGCCGCTGGAAAGGGTGGTCGCGAAGGTGCAACCCCAAGTATTGGTCGATGCGCGCATGCGCAAGCACGAGGAGCCCGAGGCACAGCGCGGGCTCGCACCGCTGACGATTGGCTTGGGGCCGAACTTCGAGGCGGGCAAGAACGTCGATCTCGCGGTGGAAACCGCCTGGGGCGACGAGCTGGGCGCGGTCATTCGTGCAGGGCAGACGCGAGCGCTCGCGGGCGAACCAATGCCGATTGAAGGTCACGCCAGGGACCGCTATGTCTATGCGCCGGTGGCGGGAGTGTTTGCGACGCAGTGCAACATCGGTGATAGCGTGGTGCAGGGTCAGGAAGTCGCGCGCATAGGCGATGTCGTGATCTGCGCGCCGCTCTCAGGCTGTCTTCGCGGCATCACGCATGACGGCGCACCTGTTCGCCAAGGTACCAAGATTCTCGAGGTCGATCCGCGTGGCGACCCGCTTGTGGTACGCGGATTGGGTGAACGTCCCAGACGCATTGCGGAAGGCGTAGTTCAGGCAGTCAATGATGCTGCGCTCGCGAAAATCGATCGTCACGGCGCGCCGTTCGGCATTGCCGCCGCCATTGCAGCCTTGGGAGGTTTGATCGGCCTCGGAGGCGCCGAATTCCGGCTTCCTGCGCTCGTCGCTGTCTTCAAGTTCGGTGTGCGCCAGGCAATCATCATCAACGTCGTGATCAGCATCGCTACGGTGTTGGCTTCGCTGGTGTTTCGCGTCGGAATGCATGGCGCGGCTCCCGTTCTGACGCACCTCGACGCCTTTGGTGCCCTAGTGACCGGCTCACTCGCGGGAGCATTTGTGGGCAGCGCGCTGGTGAACAGGCTTGATACTCACAGTTTGCATCGTGCAATCGGCGTGCTGCTGGCCGTGCTTGCGGTTGTAATGGCAGCACACGGTTTCATGCCCCATGCTGGTGCGCCACTCACCGAGAATGGAGGGATGTTGTTCGCGTTGGGTACCGCGACCGGCGTTGCAATCGGTCTTGCCGGCAGCATGCTGGGGGTGGCGGGCGGCGAACTGCTGATACCTGCACTGGTGCTGCTCTACGGACTCGACGTGAAGAGCGCCGGGACGGTCTCGCTGGCCGTCAGCCTTCCGATGCTGCTGATGACGATATGGCGACTTCGGCATTTGCCGGTAGCGCGGGTTGTTTCGAGCGAACGCGGCTTTGCAACGGCCATGGTGCTGGGATCGTTCCTGGGCGGGTTCATCGGCAGTAGCCTTGCCGGTATCGCGCCCGAGCAGATATTGAGCGTGGTGCTTGCGGTCATTCTATTCGTCTCCGCGCGCAAGGCGTTCGCACGATAGACCCGCGCGCTAGTGTACTGACGCGTAAGTTCGTGGCACAAGCTGTTCGTCTCGGTAACGACGTGGGAGGCGAACATGGCTTGGCCGATGCCGCAACTGGTATTGACTGTGGACGAGAACAATCAACTTGTTGAGTGGACGCGGCGGCATAAGAGGTCTCAGGCGCTGGCTTTGCGTTCGCGCATCATTCTGGCATGCGCGCAAGGCATTCCGAACGATGAAGTGGCGCGACGAATGCGAGTGAACAAGAAGACGGTCGGTAAATGGCGCAGCCGCTTCATTGAACGCCGGCTCGATGGCCTGCTGGATGAGCCGCGGCCCGGCGCGCCGCGCAAGATCGGCGACGCACGCATCGAACAGCTGATCGCCACCACGCTCAATGAGCGGCCGCGCGGCGCGACACGCTGGAGCACCCGTACGCTTGCAGCCCCAGCGGGCGTGTCGCAGAGCACGGTGAACCGCGTGTGGCGTGCGCTTGGACTGCAACCGCACCGGGCCGAGACTTTCAAGCTCTCCACCGATCCGCTGTTCATCGACAAGGTGCGCGACATCGTGGGCTTGTATATGAACCCGCCGGTGAACGCGGTGGTATTGAGCGTAGACGAGAACAGCCAGATCCGGGCGCTGGATCGCACGCAACCGATGCTGCCGCTCGCACCCGGTGTGGCAGAGCGACGCACGCACGACTACAAGCGTCACGGGACGACGAGCCTGTTTGCAGCATTCAATATAGCTACTGGCGAAGTCATCGGCGAGCTGCATCGGCGCCACCGGGCCCAGGAGTTCTTGCAGTTCCTGCGCACCATCGATGCGAATGCGCCCGCTAAACTCGACCTGCATCTGGTCCTCGACAACTACGGCACGCATAAAACACCTTCGGTCAAGGCGTGGCTTGCGCGCCATCCGCGATTTCATGTTCATTTCACGCCGACTTCGGCGTCCTGGCTCAATCAAGTTGAACGCTGGTTCGCTTTGCTGACCCAAAAGCAAATTAAGCGCGGCAGCCATCGCGGCACGATGGAACTGGAGCGCGCCATTCGCGAGTATCTGGACATCTACAACGAGGACCCCCAGCCATTGATCTGGACCAAGAGCGCCGACGACATCCTTGCAAGCATCGCGCGCTTCTGTGAACGAATTTCTGACTCAGCACACTAGTTGTCCGGCTTCAGTTATGTGGAGTCAGGGCCTTCCTGGACCCGATTCCGCAGGGAAAACCCGCAAAAACAGCTCCACATATCAGATGAGTCCACGTTCGGCGAACGACATCGCGGTCCCTGCGCCGATCACGAAATGGTCGAGGACGCGCACGTCCACCAGCGCGAGCGCCTGCTTGAGCGCCTGGGTGAGCGCCTCGTCGGCACGGCTCGGCTCGGCGACGCCGGAAGGATGGTTGTGCGCGAAGATGAGCGCACCGGCGTTGTGATGGAGCGCGCGCTTCACCACCTCGCGCGGATAGACGCTCGTCTGCGTCAGCGTGCCGCGAAAGAGCTCCTCCACCGCGAGCACGCGGTTCTGCGCGTCCAGGAAGACGCCGACGAAGACTTCGTGCGGCCGGTCCTGCAGCTTGAGCCGCAGATAATCGCGCACCGCCTGCGGCGAGCCAAGGACCGTCCCGCGCGCGAGCTGCTCGCGAAGCGACCGGCGCGCCATCTCGAGAACGGCCTGCAACTGGACGTACTTGGCAGCGCCCAGGCCCGGAATCGCGCGGAAGCGCGCGCCGTCCGCGGCGCACAGCGCGGACAGCGAGCCGAACGAGTTCAGGACTTCGCGCGCGAGATCCACCGCGGTCTTCCCCTTCACACCCGTGCGCAGGAAGATCGCGACCAGTTCGGCATCGGAGAGCGCCTCCGCACCCCTCCCCAGCAGTTTTTCGCGCGGCCGTTCCTCGAGCGGCCAGTCGGTGATTGCCATCGTCATGCGGTATAGCGACGCAATTAGGCGGATCAACGCTTGCCGCGCCGAGCCGTTTACCGACGGAACGCGGTTTGCCGCTCCCCGCCTTTGCAGTTACACTTCCTTCGCCTCGCACCCGAAAGCGCTACGTGACTGATACCGTTCATAAAAAAGTACTGCTCGGCATCACGGGCGGCATCGCGGCGTACAAGGCGGCCGAGTTGTGCCGCCTGCTCGTCAAGGGCGGCATCGACGTCCAGGTGGTGATGACCGAGGCGGCGCGCGCCTTCATCACCCCGGTCACGATGCAGGCGCTGTCCGGCAAGCCCGTCTTCACCGACATGTGGGACGCGAGAGTGCCGGACAACATGGGGCATATCGAGCTCTCGCGCGGCAAGGACGCTATCGTCGTCGCTCCCGCCACAGCGGATTTCATCGCCAAACTGGTTCACGGTCTGGGAGACGATCTGCTCTCGACGCTGTGCCTCGCGCGCGAGTGCCCGCTCCTCGTCGCGCCGGCCATGAACCGCCAGATGTGGGACAATGCGGCCACCCGCCGCAACATGGCGCAGCTCGAAGCGGACGGCATCGCGGTCGTCGGCCCGGCGAGCGGCGATCAGGCGTGCGGCGAAGTCGGCATGGGGCGCATGGTCGAGCCCGAGGCGATCGCCGATGCGCTGCGCGCGCTGTGGGGGCCCAGGCCATTGAGCGGCGTGCGCGTGCTGCTGACGGCAGGACCGACGTTCGAAGCGATCGACCCGGTGCGCGGCATCACCAATCGCAGCTCCGGCAAGATGGGTTTTGCGATCGCTCGCGCCGCGCTGGACGCCGGCGCACGCGTGACGCTGGTATCGGGCCCGACCTCGCTTGCGACGCCGCCCGGCGTAGAGCGCATCGATGTGGTGTCGGCCGACGACATGTACGAGGCAGTGAAGCGGCGCGTGCCCGAAGCCGATATCTTCATCGGCGTTGCGGCGGTGGGCGATTACCGGCCGGTCAGGACGAGCGAACAGAAGATCAAGAAGAGCGAACGCCCTCTCACGCTCGAGCTCGCTCCGACCCGCGACATCCTCGCCTACGTCGCCGACCTGCCGAACGCGCCCTTCTGCGTGGGCTTCGCTGCGGAAAGCGAGAAGCTCCTCGAGCACGCGGAAGCGAAGCGGCGCCGCAAGAAACTGCCGCTGCTCGTCGCCAACCTCGTGCAGGATGCGATGGGGGCGGACGAGAGCGAGCTCACCCTGCTCGACGATGAGGGCAAGCACACCCTGCCGCGCGCGTCCAAGGACGCGCTCGCCCGGCAGCTCGTCGCCCACATCGCTCTCGCCTATGGCAAGCGCGTGAAACGGCCGCACGCCGCCACCAAGCGCGCGTGATAAAGATCGACCTGAAGGTGCTCGACCGGCGGCTGCACGGGCAGCTTCCGCACTACGCCACCCCCGGCTCCGCCGGACTCGACCTGCGCGCGTGCATCGATGCGCCGTTGACGCTCGCGCCCGGCGACTCCGAGCTCATTCCTTCCGGCATTGCGATCCACCTCGGGGATCCCGGACTCGCGGCGCTCATCCTGCCGCGCTCGGGACTCGGGCACAAGCACGGCATCGTGCTCGGCAATCTCGTCGGCCTCATCGATTCCGATTACCAGGGCCAGATCTTCGTCTCGACGTGGAACCGCGGCAACGCGCCGTTCGTGATCGCGCCCATGGAGCGGCTCGCGCAACTGGTCGTCGTGCCGGTCGTCCAGGTCGCCTTCAATGTCGTCGAAGAATTCGCCACGAGCAGCCGCGGCGCCAACGGCTTCGGCAGCACCGGCAAGCGCTGAGTCATGAAACAGGCGCTGATCCTCTTTGCGCACGGTTCGCGCGACCCAGAATGGAGCGAGCCGTTCCGGGCAATCCAGCGCGAGGTCGCTGCGCGATGCCCGGACGTCAGGGTGGCGCTCGCTTTTCTCGAATCGATGTCGCCGACGCTTGAGGAGGCGCTCGAAGCGCTTGCGCGAAGCGGGCACACCCGCATCGCGATTGCGCCGCTTTTCATGGCCCCGGGCGGTCATCTCAAGCGCGATGTGCCACGCCTGCTCGAGGCCGAGCGCGCGCGGCATCCGGGGCTCGCACTCACGCTCCTGCCCACGATCGGAGAGGCGGGTCCGGTGCTGGAGGCGATCGGCGAATGGCTTGCGGCGGCGGTGAAGCCATAGGGCGATCGATGAGGCGTGCACTGCAATTCGCGCTGGCGATCGTCATGCTCGCGGGCATCGCCGCCGCACGCGCCGGGCTGCCCGAGATCACGCTTGCGATCGCCGGTCACAAGATCACGGTGGAAGTCGCTTCGAACGATTCCGACCGCTCGCGTGGGCTCATGCATCGCCGCATGCTGCCCGAGAACCGCGGCATGCTGTTCGTCTTCCCCGAGACGGCCTTGCACGCGATGTGGATGATGAATACCTACGTCCCGCTGTCCGTCGCCTTTCTCGACGAGAAAGGGGTCATCATCAACATCGAAGACATGACGCCGCACACGCAGACGCCGCATGCCGCGGCGCGCCCTGCGAAGTACGCGCTCGAAGCGAACCGCGGATGGTTCAGGAAGCGCGGTATCGAGCCGGGCGCGAGAGTCGAGGGGCTCGACCGCGCATCGCCCGCGCGATAGAGCGCGACGCCGTCATCCCGCTCCGGATTCCGCCCGGAACGACGGCGCCACGGCGTCCTGCTCAGCCGAAGAAAATGCCCTGGTGTCCCGCGGCCGCCATGAAGAACAGCATCGGGATCGACAGCATGGTGTTGGTCCGTGACGCGAGGAATGCCACGCGGCGCGCCCGCGCCTTCTCTTCGTCCGTCGCCTGCACGAGCCCCAGGATCTTCTTCTGGTTGGGCCAGATGAGCACCCACACGTTGAAGATCATGATGGTCCCCAGCCACGCGCCGACACCGATCGCGTAGAACGCGCGGTCGAGGAAGAAGAAGGCCTTGTGGAAGCCCGCCCCGAGCAGGATCGCGCCGAGCACCCAGGTTGCGACCGCCGCCCAGCGGAACCAGAACAGCGCGCGCGGCGCGACGTGCCGGGTGATTCCCGCGCCGGTATTGTCCTTGGCGGCCTCCGCGAGCGCGGGCACCTGCACGAAGTTGAAGTAGTAGAGCAGCCCGATCCACATCACGCCGGAGACGATGTGCAGCCAGCGCCCGATTCCGAGTTGGATGAAATCCATGGTCTCCCCCTTACTGCAGCGCGAATTTGACGATCTGATACAGAACGATCGTGAGGATCAGTCCCGAGATCACCGTTCCCCACAGCGAATCAAGCGGATTCTTCATGTGCGCCTCCGATAGGTCGTTGATTTGTTGTTCGTACGTAACGCGTCGAGCGGGGCTAAGGGTAACCAATGCGCGCACGCTAGGCAATAGCGGACTTCCGGCTGTCATAAAAAGAGCACCCGAAGGCGCCCTGCGAAGTTTTCGCGGCGTGCGCTCAGCTGCCGTACTGATCCGCGGCGAACTTCCAGTTGACGACGTTCCAGAATGCCGCGATGTAATCGGGACGGCGGTTGCGGTAATCGATGTAGTAGGCGTGCTCCCACACGTCGCACGTGAGCAGCGGTCTGCGGTCCGTCGTGAGCGGCGTGCCGGCGTTCGACGTCGATTCGATCGCAAGCGAGCCGTCGCTCGTCCTGACGAGCCATGCCCAGCCGGAACCGAAGGTGCCGACGGCGGCCTTGGTGAACTGCTTCCTGAATTCCTCGTACGATCCGAACTTCCTGTCGATCGCCTGCGCGAGCTTGCCGACGGGACTGCCGCCACCCTGGGGCGACAGGCAGTTCCAGTAGAAGGTGTGATTCCACGCCTGGCCGGCGTTGTTGAACAGAGCGCCTTCCGACTTGCGCACGATCTCCTCGAGCGACATTTTTTCGTACGCCGTGCCTCGGATAAGATCGTTCAGCGTGTTGACGTAGGTCTGGTGGTGCTTGCCGTGGTGGTACTCGAGGGTCTCGCGCGAGATGTGCGGCTGCAGCGCGTCGAGCGCATAGGGCAGCGGGGGCAGGTCATGCTTCACTTTCGAAAGCCTCCTTGCAGATTCGAGGACGGATGGCAGACCGTGTCCGCATACTGCGGCGCGGCCATGATCGACGGGCGCATGGCACAAGCCACGCACAAGGGGGGGACAGGTGCGCGCCCAGGAAGGTTCCTCGCCCCCGGCAGGCGCTGGAGGCCTTGGATCCACAGGGTGCCTGCGGGCGAGGTTCCGATCTCCACTGTTGCGATTACCGCAACGCGGCCCCCGAAATCACTATGCCCGTTTTTTCATTCAGTTGCGTGCTTTATATCGAGTCTCGTGTTAACTCAGGCGGTCCTGCGGTGGCAACGGTGCTACAGCTCCGACGCCGGTTTGGCTAGAATCAAATCGACGGATTGCAACGAATAACGCAAAGAATGAACGCCATGCCGAAATCCGGAGCGGCCCTGCTCGCCGTCTTAGCGACCGGTCTCCTCGCCGGCGTCGCTTCCGCCGCGCCGCCCCGGCACGTGGCTCAGCTCGGGCTGTTTCCCGCGTCCCAGGGCACTCTCCGTATGTCCGATGGGGCGGCGGATCCTTCGTTCCCCCGGCTGAAGCTCCCGCGCGAAAGCAGTGGCCTCGCGCTCGATACGCTGAAATCCGACGGTGAGCGCTCCACCTCGCCCTACAGCGGCACGCGGGGCCTGCCCGGCGCACGCAGCGGGGAGCTCGTCGGCGGCTTGCTCCATTCTCTGTCGCCCCACTGGTTTTCCACCGTGGAAACCAGCATCGACACCCGGCCATCCGCAGCCGCCCGGAGTTACGGTGTTCTTGGTCAGGTGCACCGCTCGCTGCCCTGGGGTTTCGACATGAGCCTGGGGCTACGCTATCGCCTCCAGGATTCCACAGGGTTACAGGCCGCCACCCCGGATGCCATGCCGCTCGCCGACCGCTCATGGTCGCTCTTCCCGCCCGGTCTCGGCTCATCGGGAACCGCAGGCTACGAGCTGCGCCTCAACTATCGCTACGGCGAGCGCAATACCCTCGGCCTCACCTACGGATCCGGTCCGGACTTCGACTACACCCGGCAGCTCATGGGATTTCAGCCCGGCGAAGGCAGGCAGTTCGGCTTGACCGGCGAGCACTGGCTTTCGCCCGACTGGGCGCTCAATTACGGGGTGATGGCGCAGGAGCAGATCGGACCGCATCGCGGCCAGGGACTGCGGCTCGGGATCCGCTACCGCTTCTGATCCTGGGGGGACGCGTTTTCACGCCGGTGATCTGATCCGAACGGATCAGCGCCCCCAAGAGCGCCTCTGTACGGGGAGCGGTGCACAGTGGTCGAGCATACCGCCCGCGATCTCATCGCGCGATTGCCGTGACCCACACGCCGTACGGCGCCGTGCGCTAGTGCGTGCGATGCCGGGTCAGAGGGACGAAACGCACCCCCAGGATGTCGCGCCGCGTGATTCCGCCGTCCGCTTTCTTCTGCGCGACGACGAGCGTCTGCACTCCCTGCTGGCTCCCGACCGGAATGACGAGCCGCCCACCGGCTTTCAACTGATCGATGAGCGGCTGCGGGATGTCCTGCCCGGCCGCCGTCACCATGATGGAGTCGAAGGGCGCCTCTTCCGGCCAGCCGTTGTAGCCGTCGCCGACGCGGACCTCGATGTTGCGGTATCCCAGCGCCTTGAATCTCGCCGCAGCCGCGAGCGCCAGCGACTCGATGATCTCGATCGTATAGACCCTGCTCGCGAGTTCCGCCAGCACCGCCGCCTGATAGCCGGAGCCGGTGCCGATCTCCAGCACGCGATCGGTCGGCCTGACCTCCATGAATTCGGTCATCAACGCGACGATGAATGGCTGCGAGATGGTCTGCCCGCTGCCGATCGGCAACGGCTGGTTGAGATAGGCGCGCGGCTCCTGCTCCGGAGGAACGAAGCGGTGCCGCGGCACCCTGGCGATCGCCGCAGCGACGCGTTCGCTCAGCGCCGAGCGCCCCGTCTCGCGTTGCGTCTCGCGCATCAGTCGCGCGATGTCGTCCAGCATCTGCCTCCGCCCTTGCGCGTGGGGATCGGCCGGCGCGGCCACCGGCGGGGAACTTCGAAAGATGCCTGCGCCGGCCAGCCACGCGCACAACACACGCCGTAATGGTTGCATGGATGCGAGAAGGGCATACTCCGTTCCCCGGAGTATGCCCTTCCGCAGCCGCCGCGGGCAAACGCGTCGCGGCGATCAGCCCTTGAGGCACTCGCTCATGAACGTCTTGCGCTCGTCCCCTTTGAGCTTCTTCTCGCCCGCCTGCTGGCTGCAGGCTTTCATGCGGTCCTGCTGAGCCTTCTGCTTGTCGGTGGGCACGTCTTCGCCCTTGAGGCAGCTCGACATGAACTTCTTCCGCGCCTCGCCTTCGAGCTTCCGGTCGGCGGCCTTGGCGCTGCAGTCCTTCATGCGCGCCTGCTGTTTCTTCTGTGCCTCGGTCGGCTCCTTCTTGGGTTTTTCCGCTGCGGGGGCGGCTTTCTTTTCGGTGTCCTTCGCCTTTTCCTGCGCCATCGCAAGCGGCGATGCGGCCAGCATGAAGCAACACAGCACTCCGATCAGCCTCTTCATATCGATCTCCTCTGTCGAATGATCGTTCCGCCGAGGGGGCGGTCCCTTTGGGTCAGGAAGCTCCCGACTCCTGCCTACAACGCACCGGGATCAGCGCGGCTGACAGAGCTGAAAAGCCTCCGCCAGCAGCTCATAGGACCGGCGGCGGCTTTCGTAGTCGCCGGTGATGGTGATCGCCATCAGCTCGTCCGCGCCGAACGACTCGGCGATTCCGATGAGCCGCTCGCGCACCATGGCCGGCGTGCCCGCCACGATGCGCCTGCGATGGTAGGCGATGCGCCGTCGATCCGCGTCGGTATAGGGATAGCGCGCCGCTTCGTTGTGATTCGGCACCGGCGCATTGACCCCATAGTCCATGTTGAGGCGCCGCAGATTGATGCTCGCGGTCAGCCGCTCCGCCTCCTCGGCGGTTTCGGCGCAAATCACGAAGACGCATACGAGCCCCCACGGCGCGGGCTCGCGATACGAGGGCCGGAACTTGCGCCGGTAGTCCTGCATGACGGCATCGCCGCCCTCGGCGCTGATGAAGTGCGCAAAAGCGAAGCGCAAGCCCAGTTGCGCCGCAAGCGCGCCGCTGTAGCCCGATGAGCCGAGCAGCCACACTTCCGGCGCGGTGGTTCCGGCCGGCATCGCCTTGACGCCGGCGAAAGGATGGTCCTGCGGCAAGGCGTCATCGAGATAGGCGACGAGATACTGCACCTGCTCCGGAAAGTTCTCCGCGGCGGGATAGCGGCCCTCCCCCATCGCGAGCGCCGTCATCCGGTCACCGCCCGGCGCGCGTCCGATGCCGAGATCGATGCGTCCCGGATAGAGCGCCTCCAGCATCCGGAACTGCTCGGCCACCTTGAAAGCGCTGTAGTAAGGCAGCAGCACCCCGCCGGTCCCGACGCGGAGGGTACGTGTCTCCGCAGCGAGGCGCGCGACGAGGATTTCGGGGCACGGATCGGCGAGCGCGGCGAGCGAGTGATGCTCGGCGAGCCAGTAGCGGTGATAACCGAGTTTCTCCGCGGCTTGCGCGAGCCGGATCGTTTCATGGACCGCCTGCGCCGGGGAGTAACCGCTGATGATCGGTGACTGATCGAGGATGCCGAGCCGGAGGCTACTCATTTACCGTCGGACTTCCCGGGACTTTCGTACCCGGTAGTTTTTTGGGGGCCTTCATTCTCGTTCTTCCTTGGGGCCTTTGTTCCCGCTTTCGTCATTCCGAGCCGCGGATGAATTCCTCGACCACCGCGCACCACGCAGCGGCGAGGTTGGCGCGGTTGTAGCCCCCGCCACCGAAGCCCATGATCCGGCCTTTCGCGAACCGGTTCGCCAGCGCGAGCAGGCTGCGCGCCGCGTGCGCGTGGGCCGCCGGTGTGTACTGGAGGTGCGCCAGCGGATCGCCCGCCAGGCTGTCGGCACCGCATTGCATGATGATGAATTCGGGCTCGTAACGCGTGAGATGGTCCACGACGCGCTCCCACGCCCGCATGAATTCCTTATCGCCCCAGCCCGGCTGCATCGGGATGTTGAGCTTCAGGCCCTCCGCCGCTCCGGTGCCCCGCTCGAACTCGTGGCCCGTGCCCGGATAGAGAAAGTTTCCGTCTTCGTGAACGTCGGCGTAGATGAGCGTCGGATCGTTCTCGTACGGATAGTAGAGCCCATCGCCGTGGTGCACGTCGATGTCCACGTAGGCGATGCGCCTGATCCCGTAGAGCTCACGCAGGGTGTCGATCACGACGCCGCAATCGTTGAAGACGCAGAATCCGGCCGCCGTCCCGCGCCGCGCGTGATGCAGCCCGCCGATCGGCTGGAAGGTTCGGCACGTCTCCCCGCTCATGACGCGTTCCAGCCCTTCGAGCGCCGCGCCGACCACGGCCGACGACGCATCGAACACGCCGGGATAGGCCGGCGTGTCGCCGTAGTCGATCGATCCGTAACCCAGGCGTGAGAGGTGATTCACGCGCTCGACGTGGTCGTCGGTGTGGAAGCGCTTGATCTCCTCGCGCGCGGCGGGACGCGGCTCGCACAGCGTCACGCGTTTGTCGAGCCCCCGCCTGACCGCCTCTTTCCAGAAGGCCTCCTGGCGATCGGGACCGAAGGGATGACCGTTCGGAAAGCCGTACTTGCCGAGGGCTTCCCCCACGTACAGGGAAACTTCATGCTTCATCGCGATTCCTCACTGCTGCGACTGCCCGAGCCGGCGAGAACGTACCCCCGCTCGCGCGAAGTTTCAAAAGAGCGCATCTGTCGCCCGCCGCCGGGCACGGCAAATTTCGTGGCGTCCAGTGTAGCGTAGCGGCTGCCGTGATTGAACCCGAGCTTGCGGCATGCCACGTCGAAGCGGCGTTCGAGAAGCTCGGCGAGCTCGCCGGTTCCGCTCATGCGCGTCCCGAAGTTCGGATCGTTGTCGCGCCCGCCGCGCATCTCGCGCACCCGGCTCATCACGTGCTTCGCCTTGAGCGGATAGTGGCGCTCGATCCAGTCCCTGAAGATCTCCTTGATCTCCCACGGCAGGCGCAGGAGCACGTAGCCCGCCTGCCGCGCGCCGTGCGCCCATGCCTGCTCGAGCACCGCTTCGATCTCGTGGTCCGTGAGAAAGGGAATCACGGGCGCGACCAGCACGCCGACCGGCACGCCGGCTTCCGAGAGGCGCTTCATCGCCTGCAGTCGCCGCTGCGGAGCCGAGCAGCGCGGCTCGAGGCGCCGCGCCAATTCGTGGTCGAGGTTGTTGCACGAGATGTACACGTTGACGAGCCGCTTCTCCGCCATCGACGCGAGGATGTCGAGGTCGCGCTCGATCATGGCGTTCTTGGTGACGATGCCCACGGGGTGATTGAACTCGGCGAGCACTTCCAGAATGCCGCGCGTGATCCGGTAGCGGCGCTCGATCGGCTGATACGGGTCGGTGTTCGCGCCGAGCGCAATCATCTCGCACTTGTAGCGCGGCCGTGAGAGTTCCTCGCGCAGCACTTCGGGCGCGTTCACTTTGGCGAAGAGCCGCGTCTCGAAGTCGATGCCCGGGGAAAGGTTACGGTAGGCGTGGCTCGGCCTCGAGTAGCAATAACTGCACCCATGCTCGCATCCCTGATAGGGATTGATGGACTGGCTGAAGGGGATGTCGGGTGAGTCGTTGCGCGTGATGATGCTCTTCACGCGCTCTTCGGTAACATGGGTTTTCAGCGGCGGCAGTTCGTCGTCCCGCGTATCCCAGCCGTCGTCGAATGCTTCGCGATTCGTCTTCTCGAAACGGCCTTCCGGATTTATCCCCGCGCCACGCCCTTTGCGCGGATCGGCGTGCTTTCCGGTGACGGTTTTGAGCGGCATGTGGACGCGGAGAGCGAGACGAAGGGACCTGTATATATTTACAGATCGCACGGCGCCAGGCAAGCCCTGCCAAGCTCACGCCGCGCGGTGCGCGTGTGTCGTCACCACCTCCAGCACCCGCCGATTGCCCTTGCCCATGATCTGCGTCCGCACGACGGAGGTCAGCCGGCCGTGGTGCACGATTCTCGATTTCACCTTGAGCGATCTGCCCTCGCCGGGACTGATGTAGTACGCCGACACGCTGGTGAGCGCCCAGGTGGCGGGCAGCGCGGCGGACGCCGTCACAGCAGCGAGTCCCAGCAGAATGCCGCCCTGCACGTGGCCGACGCGATTCGCGATATGCGGTCCGTTTTTCACCGTGCAGGAGGCACCGCCTGCGATCGGATGCGGCGCGTAATCCCAGAAGCGGCGGATGAACGATCCGCCGTGCGCATTCACAGAACCGATTGCGGCGTCGGCGAGGGTGACGATCTTCGCCTCGTCCCGCTGCAGGCGTCCTGACGGTGCTGGCGGCGGAGGATCATCGCGGCGCCGTTGCGGCATGGGATGCAGGGCGACACCTTTGGGCGGGTTGAGCACCATGAACGCCCCGTGTCCCATGCACACCTGCTCGCCTTCCGCCGCAATCCGCACGCGGCTCAATCCCTGTCGCCCGGCGGCTCCGTGGAAGAAATTCTCGAAACTCGCGGCGGCTTCCAGCCGTCCTTTCATCGGCGCACCGGTGAAGTGCAGGTTCATATACACCGTCGCGAGCCGCGTTTCCGGCGTGACGTTCGCGCGAACGGTTGCCGCGAGCGCGAGATCCGCGAACACGGCGAACGCGCCGAGATTGATCTCGCCGTCCCGCTCCACGCAATGCGGGCCGACATCCATCGAGAGCCGCGAGTCGCGCACCGCGATGTGATCGAACGAGATATCGAGGAAATTCCCGACGAAGTGGTATCCGGGCTCGCGGTTGAGCGCGATGGCGCGCACCACCTGTTCGCGGATCGATGCGGATTCCACGTGTGCAGTTCTCTCCCTGAAGGGATTCTAACCGCTCCGACGCGTTCCTCGCGGCGTGCGGACGCCCACCGCAGAACGGGTATACTCGCACGCGATCCGGCTCGGGGGCGCTTGTTACACGGGGGAGTCCAGATGGCGCGGGTAGGCATGATCGGCTGCGGCCTGATGGGGACGGCGTGCGCGCGGCGCCTCACGGCGGCGAATTTCGAAGTGCTCGCGCATGACGTGAGCGCCGCACAACTCGAGGCCATCGCGGAAACCGGGGCGCGACCGATCGCGAGCCTCGCGGAGCTCGTGCAGGCGTGCGAGATGCTGGTTGTCGCCGTCTTCAATACCGATCAGGTCGAGGACGTGGTCGCCGGACCGCACGGCGTGCAGACGGTCGTCGCCAGCACCGCAGCGCCCCGCACCATCATCTGCGTCAGCACCTGCGATCCCGACCGGCTTGCCGCGCTCGCGGAGCGAGTCGCGCCGGGCAACGTGCGCTTTCTCGAAGTGCCGATTTCGGGCACGAGCCGCCAGGTCGCGGAAGGCGAAGGCGTCGGGCTCGTCGGCGGCGATCGCGCGGTGATGAACGAAGCGGCGCCGGTGCTCGACGCGATCTGTCCGCGCCGCCATTATCTCGGCGCGGTGGGCAACGGCTCGCGCGCGAAGCTCGCGGTCAATCTCATCCTGGGACTCAATCGCGCCGCGCTGGCCGAAGGGCTCGTGTTTGCCGAGCGCCTCGGTCTCGACCGCTCGGCGTTTCTCGAGGTCGCGCGCGGCTCGGCCGCCTATTCGCAGGTGATGGACGTGAAAGGCCCGCTCATGGCACGCCGCGAGTATCGGAATCCGCAGAGCCGCGTGGACCAGAGCCTCAAGGACTTTCGCCTGATGATCGAGCAGGCACAGGCGCGCGGCCAGGACCTGCCTTTCGCGAGCCTTTATGCCTGGATGCTCGAGGACTGCGTAAAGAATCACGAAGCCGAATTGGACAACGCCGCCATCGCCGAGGCAATCGCCCGGCGGCATTGGGCCTGAACGACAGGAGCCGCGCCATGCGCATCGTCCTCGCCACAGTCATCGTGCTGGTCGCGGCAGGTCCGTGGGGACAAGCGTATTCACAAGCCTATCCTGCCAAGCCGGTCCGCGTGATCGTCCCGTTCCCGGCAGGCGGCGGCGCCGACATCTACGCGCGGGTCGTGGGCCGCAAGTTGAGCGAGAACCTGGGCCAGAGCGTCGTCGTGGACAATCGCGCAGGCGCTTCCGGCATCATCGGCTGCGAAGTGGTCGCCCGCTCGACACCGGACGGCTATACGCTGCTCATGGGCACGACCGGCACGCACACCACCAATCCCGCGGTCTTCGCGAAGCTGCCCTACGATCCGCTCAGGGATTTCGCACCGATTTCGCTCGTCGCGGACGCACCGTTCGTGCTGCTGGTGCATCCCTCGCTCCCGGTCGCGAACCTGAAGGAGCTGATCGCCTTCGCCAGAGCGCGCCCGGGACAGCTCACCTATGCCTCGTCCGGCACGGGCAGCTCGTCGCACCTGGGCTTCGAACTCTTCAATACGATGGCCGGCATCAAAGGCGTGCACGTGCCGTACAAGGGCCTTGCACCGGCGACGCTCGACACGATTTCCGGGTACGTCACCATGACGTGGAATTCGATCACGGCGGCAGCGCCTCATCTCAAGAACCGGCAGTTGAAGGCGCTCGGCATCGGATCGGCCAGGCGCTCCGCGCTCATGCCGGACATCCCGACGGTTGCGGAAGCGGGCCTGCCGGGATTCGAGCTCGGCTCGTGGTACGGCATCTTCGCGCCGGCGGGCACCCCGCCTGACATCATCCGCCGCATTCACGGCGAGATCGTGAAGGCGATCAACGACCCGGGCATGAAGGAACAGTTCGCCGCGCTGGGCGGCGAGCCGGTCAGCAGCACGCCGGAAGAGTTTCGAGCGGTCCTGCAGCGCGATCTCGTCAAATGGGCGAAGGTCGCGAAGCAGGCCAACGTCAAAGCCGACTGAACCGCGCCGACTTCGTCATCCCGGCGAAAGCCGGGATCCAAGCCTGGATTCCGGATCGTTGTCCGGAATGACGAGCATCTGTTTAGCCGGGGACTGAAGTGTCTTCGACAATTCAGCGGCGCGCGCGACGCTCGGGAAGGTTCGCCTGGTCGCCGAACTGGTCTTCGAGGAACCTGTTCCAGTTCTCGAGGTAACGGGGGTCGGCCTCGACGATCTCCGCGCCGAAGCAGCCGTCGTTGAAGTGCCTCACCTTGATCTTCCCCTCGAACGGCAGGTCGGGCTTCAAGTCGAAGCGGATCGTGAGCACCAGCCCGATCTCGAGATCGTAGTTGCAGATCGCGAACAGCCCCTTGACGCTGATGTCCTGGACGAGGCAGGCGAACTGATGCTCTTCGTAGGTCAATTGACCGCGCCGGCTGATCTGAAACCGTCGCGCGCGCAGGACTTGAGGCTTGCTCATGTCGCGTTCCCGGCCTGCTTCATTCTCAGCCGGTTCACCCGCGCCTCGCTGACCGTGACGCCGAGGCCCGGCCCGCGCGGCCGCAGCACCTGTCCGCGTTCGATCGCGAGAGGCGCATCGGTCAGGTCCTCGGCGAGATAGTGCTGCGTGATGTTGAGACCCCAATCGAGATTGGGCGCGACGCATCCGAGCTGCACGATCGCCGCGGCCGCGATGCTCGATTCGGCGACCTTGCCCGCGAGGTTGATCGCGAGCCCGAGCGCCCCGCACACCGACATCGCACGCACTGCTTCAGTGACGCCGCCCATCTTGATGGTCTTGATGTTCGCGCCCTGGATCGCGCCGCGGCGATGGAGATCGATCAGGCTCGCGACGCTGCCGATCGACTCGTCACCGTTGAGCGGTATCGGGCTCGACCGCGCGAGCGCCGCCATGCCTTCGATGTCCTCGGCGTGCAGCGGCTGCTCCATGAAGAGGAGCTTCGCATCGGCCGCGTGCTGCGCGAAGAGCCGCGCATCGGCGAGCGTCATGCCCATGTTCGCGTCGGCGCAGAGCGCGATCCCATCGCCCAGCGCGCGCCGGATTTCGATCGCCGCGCGCGCCTCCTCGAGCGGCGGCTTGATGCCGATCTTAAGCTTGAAGAACGACCAGCCCTCCTCGAGCTTGCGCTTCGCTTCCGCGATGTCGTCTTGCGCCGTGGAATTGCCGAGAAGATACATCGGTTGCAGCGCCTCGCGCAGCGCACCGCCGTGGAGATCGGCGAGCCCCACGCCGAGATGGCGCCCGACGAGATCGTTGATCGCCATGTCGACCGCGCACTTGGCCCCGGTGTTGTGGAGCAGCGCCCGGGCGCAACGCTGCGCGAGTTGCGCGCGCTGCAAGGCGTCCTCGCCTTTGATGAGCGGCGCCAGGTGATCGTTCACCGCCGCCACCATTCCCGGCAGCACGTCGCCCGTCATGAGCGGCGCGGATGCGGCCTCGCCCCAGCCCACGAGGCCGCTCTTCGCCTCCACCCGCACGATGAGGTTGCAGGCGTATTCGACGCGCTCCCCCGCCATCACTACCGCCTTTCGGAGCGGCAGGGCGACCGGAATCGCTTCGACGTGCGCAATCGTGAGCGGTGCGCCGGCGTCGTGCAGGCGCAAGTTCTTTCCAGCCAGAGGTTCGTTCATGAGATTTTCCGCCGAACTGACGCGCATTCTAGCGCGCGGACCCCCGTGACGGCACTCATGGCGCGCGCGCCAGGGTCTTTGCGATGTCATCGAGTGCCGAAAGATCCGCCTCGCGCCGGGCCCGTGCGAGATCGACCGCCACCGCGCCCAGTTCCCGATACAGCGCCGCGAGCGCGGTATCGGCCTTTTCCAGCGCCTCGAGCTGCCGGGCGACGAGTGCCGCGTCCCCCCGCGCAATCGGCCCGGTGAGCGCCTGCACCGGACCGATCTTCAGGACGTTCTCTGCCGTTTCGCGCAGAAGTGGCGCCATCATGGCGCGCGCCTCCTCGCGAGCGACGCCCGCTGCCGCATAAGCGCGCAGAGCCGCCTCCGCCAGCGCAACGAGATAATTGCTCGCAAGCACATTGGCTGCGTGATAGAGCAGCTTGGATGCGGCTTCGATGCGGGTGACACGTGCGCCGATCCGTTCGAACGCCGGCTGCAATACCGCAAGCGCATCTTCGTCGCCTTCCGCCGCGCACCATGTCCCCGCGAAGCTCGCGACCGCGGCTGCCGGCTCGGCAAACGATTTCGCGGGATGGACGCTCGCGGTCCGCGCGCCGCACTTCGCGACCGCCTCAAGCTCGCGAGAGGATAGCGCGCCACTGCAGTGGAATACGACATTCCCCTCGCGCAATACGCCGCTCGAGGCGAGCGCGCGGGCGCACTGCGCGATGCGATCATCGGGCGTCGTCAGCATCCAGACGGCCGCCGGCGCCATGGCGAGCATGTCCTCCACCGCAGCGCCGCCGCCGATGAAAGCGACGGCCGCGCGAGCGCCTTCCGGCGTGCGCGGGAGTACGGTGCCGACCGAAAAAACTCCGGTGCGCGCCCACAACGCGCCGAGCGTGCGTCCGACTTTTCCGGGACCGACGATGTTGATCGTGAGCAAGGCGATGCGGTGCGCAACAGACGGACGTAAGAGTATAGAGGATCGAGCTGACGGCGCGGTGTCAGCGCAATGTCATATCGGACGTTATAGTGGTCGTCATGCCGCTTTCCCGTCGCACATTTCTCCTGACCGCGTCGGGCGCGGTCGCGCTGGGCGCGTTTCCCGCTGCGCGCACGCTCGGCCAGCCGCGCTTCACGGCTTATCCCTTCACGCTCGGCGTGGCGTCCGGCTATCCCCGCCCCGACGGCTTCGTCGTGTGGACGCGACTTGCGCCGGAGCCGCTCGCCGGCGGCGGCATGCCGCGCGAGCCCGTGCGCGTCGACTGGGAGGTCGCGGCCGACGAGAGCTTCCAGAAGATCGCCGCGCGCGGCACGGCGATCGCATCACCCGAATACGCGCACTCGGTACACGCCGAGGTAACCGGGCTCGCGTCCGGGCGCTGGTACGCCTACCGCTTCCACTCCGGCGGCGCGGTGAGCCCGGTCGGACGCACGCGGACCGCACCTGCCGCGACGGCGCCGGTCGATCGCATGCGCTTCGCCATCGCGTCGTGCCAGCAGTACGAGCAGGGTTACTTCGCCGCCTATCGCCACATGGCCGCGGAAGACCTCGATCTCGTGGTGCATCTCGGCGACTACATCTACGAGTCGTCGTGGGGACGGAGGCACGTGCGGCGCCACGAGGGACCCGAGCCGGTCACGCTCGCCGAATACCGCAACCGTCACGCGCTCTACAAGACCGACCCCGATCTTAAGGCCGCGCATGCGGCATTTCCATGGCTCGTCACGTGGGACGATCACGAGGTGCAGAACGACTATGCGGGCGACTTCGGGCAGGAACGCGTTCCGCCCGAGCTTTTTCGCAAGCGGCGGCTCGCGGCGTATCAGGCGTACTACGAGCACATGCCGCTGCCGGCTGCGGCGCGCCCGCGGGGCGGTGAAATGCGCATCTACGCTCAAAGCGCTTTCGGGACGCTTGCGCGCTTCTTCGTTCTCGATGACCGGCAATACCGGTCGCCGCAGGCCTGCCCGCGTCCCGGCAGGGGCGGCAGCAACATCGTCGAGACCTGCGCGGAACGCAACGATCCCCGGCGCACATTGCTCGGCACGGCACAGGAGCGCTGGCTCATCGAAGGGCTCTCCGCCTCGCCCGCGCGCTGGAATCTCATCGCACAGCAGACGCTGATGGCGCAGCTCGACCGGCTCGCCGGCGACGGACAAACGTTCTGGACCGACGGCTGGGACGGCTACCCGATCGCACGCCGGCAACTGCTGGCTCACGTGCGCGACCGCCGGGTGGCGAACCCCGTGGTGTTGAGCGGCGATCTCCATGTCGCCATGGTCGCGGACCTGCACGTCGAATTCGACGACGCGCGGGCACCGGCCATCGCGACCGAGTTCGTCGGGACGTCGATCAGCTCGGAAGGTCCGGCGCGCCGGCGCGTGGAGGCGTGGGTCGCCGAAAACCGGCACATCAAGTACGCCGATCCGACCCGGCGCGGCTACACCGCGCTCGAGGTGTCCGGGCGGCGCTGCCTCGCGCACTTTCGCACGCTGGACGACGTGAGAGACCCGGAGAGCAGGATCCGCACCCTTGTCTCATTTGCAACAGAGGACGGACGAGCCGGCGCCCAACGCGTCTGAGAGGCTTGGTTTGCCGGAAGCAGCGAGGTAATCTAGAAGCGCCGTGCGGGAATTCAGAGTGCCGACAGCCTTCAACAAGGTTTTCCGTTCGATCGCCGAGCGCGGGCGCATGCTGTTGAGCCCGCGTCTGCGCGCGGTGATCGCGCGCCGCGACCGCGTGGCGCGCCTGGGCGAGCTGTGTCACGCGCTGCTCGCGGAACACGGCGAGCCGTCGAGCGCGGCGCTCGCGATGGAAGCGCTCGCCGTCTATGCGCGTCTCGACGACGCGGGGCGCGCGGAGTTCTTCGACCTGCTCGCGCGTGAATTCGCCCCCGATCCGGACACGGTGATGCGCGCGATCGACGCCTATCGTGCCGCGCCGAACGCGGGCACGCTCGCGGCGCTCGAGCACGCGGTGGAACCGCCGCGCCAGGAGCTTTTCCGCCGTCTCAACATGGCGCCGGGCGGGACCGCGACGCTCGTCGCGATCCGCGGCCACATCCTCGCCGTCCTCAAGGGCAGGCCCGATCTCGAGCCGGTGGAGCGCGATCTCGCGCATCTGCTGCGCTCCTGGTTCAACCGCGGCTTCATCACGCTGCAGCGGATCGACTGGCACACGCCGGCGCACGTTCTCGAAAAGCTGATCCGCTATGAAGCGGTGCACGAGATCAACGGCTGGGATGACCTGCGCCGGCGCCTCGCCGCCGACCGCCGCTGCTTCGCGTTCTTCCACCCCTCGCTCCCCGACGAGCCGCTGATCTTCGTCGAAGTGGCGCTGGTGAAGGGGCTCGCCTCGTCGGTGCAGCCGCTGCTCGATCCGGCGCGGGAAGTCATGGTGCCCGAGCGGGCCGATACCGCGATCTTTTATTCGATCAGCGACTGCCAGCCGGGACTGCACGGGATCTCGTTCGGCAATTTTCTGATCAAGCAGGTCGCAGCGGAGCTCGAAAGCGAGCTGCGCAAGGTGAAGACGTTCGCGACGCTCTCGCCGGTCCCGGGATTTCGGGCGTGGCTCGACGCCAATCTGCAGGAGATCACGCTCCTCGAAGGCGGGATGAAGGTCGCGGCATGGCTCGAGAAGAACCGCGGCCAGGCTGCGCGGCGCTCGGTACTGCCGGGGGATGAGCTGCGCGAGCCGCTTTTGCAGCTCTGCGCCCATTACCTCATGCGCGCGCAACGCAAGGACCAGCGGCCCGCCGACCCGGTGGCGCGCTTTCACCTGCGGAACGGCGCGCGGCTGGAGCGCATCAACTGGGCGGCCGACACGTCTCCCCGCGGCGTGAGCCAGTCCGCCGGCATCATGGTGAACTATCTCTACGAGCTCGACGAGGTGGAGCGCAATCACGAAGCCTACGTGAACGAAGGACGGGTTACGGTATCGCGCCGGGTGGAGACGCTCGCGCGCGCCGTGCGCTGGCCGCAGCCGGCGAGCGAGCTTGCGCCCGCTAGCTGAAACGCCGTCAGCTCAAGTCCACCGCGTAGCGCTTGAGTTCCTCGAGCGAAACGATATCGAGCGTCGCCTCGTGCGTTGCCGTCAGGACCACGCGCGGCGCCATGCCGGCATCGAGCGCTTCCTTCCAGCGCGCCGCGCACAGGCACCAGCGGTCGCCCGGCCTGAGACCCGGAAAGCCGAACTGCGGCGCCGGCGTGGAGAGATCGTTGCCGCGCGCGCGGCTGAATTCCAGAAACTCGCGCGTCATGATCGCGCACACCGAGTGCACGCCGGGATCGTCGGGGCCGGTGTTGCAGCAGCCGTCGCGGTAGAAGCCGGTGAGCGGCTTTTCGCTGCAGCTTTGCAGCTGCTCGCCCAGGACGTTGCGCGCGTGCTCGTGAGGATCGAAGCGTCTCATGGTGTATTCCCTTCATGGGCGACATGGCGCGCCTGCCTCAGGCGCGGGCGGCCGTTCGCCGGGCGGGGCGAGGCGGCAGCGCCTTCCAGAAACGGCAGCCGTCCCTTTGCGCCGCTCGCCTCGTAGTCGCGCTGCAGCGTGCGGACGGCGAGGGCGGGGTCGACGTGACGCTCGGTGGTGAGGAATTCCTGGATCAGCGCGATGAGCCGCTCGAGCGCGATTTCGTGCGTTTTTCCGGTACGCGCGTAAAGCCAGTCGGTAAACGCCATGAAGCGCACGAATGCACCGTCGTGTCCCGGCTCGCCGACGATGAGCGGCAGCGCGCCGCGAAAGCGCCCGGAATTGGCGACCATCTCCCAGTAGCGAGCGAAGCGGTTCACGCGTTGCATGTCGCGAAAGTCGATACGGTCGGTGGCGAGCACGTTGTAGGGGGGATCGGGGTTATAGCGCATGCCGAACGCTTCGGTGTGGCGCGCGATCGCGGTCCCCCGCAGGCGCTTCAGCACGCCGACCTGGATCTCGTGCGGCCGCAGCGTGTAAAGCCGGTCGAAGCCGCGCCCGAAACTGTCGAGATCCTCGCCCGGGAGACCGGCGATGAGATCGACATGCACCAGCGCGTGCGAGCGATTGCGCAGCCACGCGAGATTCGCCTCGGCCCGCGCATTGTCCTGGCGGCGTGAGATGAGCGCCTGGACTTCGGGATTCCACGTCTGGATGCCCACCTCGAACTGGAGCGCGCCTGCGGGAAAGCGCGCGATCGCCTCCCTGAGCTTCTCCGGCAGGTGATCGGGAATCACCTCGAAGTGCAGGAAGAGCCGCTCGTCGAGCCGCGCGAGAAAGAACTCGAGAATGCGCAGGCTCGCGCTCACCTTGAGGTTGAAGGTGCGATCGACGAACCGGAAATGGCGCGCGCCCCTCGCATGGAGCCTCTCGATCTCCGCCAAAAACGCGTCGAGGTCGAACGGCCACGCGGTCCTGTCGAGCGCGGAGAGGCAGAACTCGCACTTGAAGGGACAGCCGCGCGAGGCCTCGACATAGAGAAAGCGCCTGGCGATGTCCTCGTCGGTGTAGCGCGCATACGGCAACGCGATCTCTTCGAGCGGCGGCTGCACGCCGGCGATGACCTTTTTCTGCGGGGCGCGGCCCTCGAGCAGCTCGCCGCACAGCCTGGCGAACGAAACATCGCCCCAGCCGGTGATCACGTAGTCGGCGAGCGCGCAGATCCGCTGCTCGCCGACTTCGTGGCTCACTTCGGGGCCGCCGACCACCACGGTGATTTCGGGCGCGACCTGTTTCAGCATCGCGACGGCGCGCGTGGTCTCGTCCACGTTCCAGACGTAGACGCCGAAACCGACGACGCGCGGTCTCGCGGAAAGGATCGCTTCGACGATGTCCGCGGGGCGCGTGCCGAGCACGAATTCCATGATGCGCGTCTCGCGTTCGAGGGCACCCATGTTCGCGGCGAGATAGCGCAGCCCGAGCGAGGCGTGGACGTAACGCGCGTTGAGCGTCGCAAGCACGATGCGGGACATCGCGGAAGCCTCAGACCGGCATCGGTCGCGCATTACCCAGGGTGATCCAGCCCCGGATGATGCGGTAGAGCACCCAGATACCGACGACGACGCCGAGCAGCCAGGCGAACGGAAGGCCGATCACGGTGAACGCCAGCAGCAGCATCACGACCACCCACAACAATGCGTACCAGAAGGTGCGGATCTGCCAGCCGAAGTGCGAGTCGAGATACGTGCCGCGCGTGTCGCTGCGTTTCACGTAGTTGATGATGACCGCGATGATCGACGGCCAGCCGAAGAGAAACGCCGTCACGATGAAGGCGCTGCTCAGGATGCCCATCAGCGCGCTGAAGGCATGCAGGCCGTAGATGACATGAGTCAGGCGCACCAGGCTTTCGCCCGGCACCACGGTCTGCATCGAGACGTCGATATCCGCCATGCCTTATGTCTCCAGCAATTCGCTCACGAGCCGCTCCCACTCGCGCTCGAGGGGCCCGCGCGAGCGTTCGCGGCCCGCGCGCTCGTACCAATAGTCGGCATTGGCGAGGTCGCCTTCCCTGCGGTGGAGATAGGCGTGAACCGCCGCGGCGGTCCGCCCTCTGCAGCCCTGAACGATCTCGTGCGCGCGCGCCCAGTCGCCGCGCGCTTCGCGCCACAGCGCTTCAAGGAGTGCCGTGAGGCCGGGCGGGGGCGTCCTGCGGGTGAGCGACTTGCGAAACTCGACCGGATCCACGGTGTCCATTTTCGGGCAGGGGCGTCCGTTTGTCACGGCAAGCGCTCAAAAACGGGGCGCTTTTCTGCTACCCTTCCGGGTCATCCATACATTTTCATGAGGCAATCATGGCTGCGAACCCCAACGAACGTGCCGCCGAAGCGACGATGGATCCGGCAGCGCTCTACCGCGAGGAAATCTACACCGACCGCAGGGTCGGCACGCTCCGGGTGCTGACACCGGTCAAGCGCGACGGGTCTCCCGACGCCGGGCGCAAGACGGTTTACGCGGGCGAGGCGCAGATACTGACAAACGCCGGGCCGCTGCCGATCAGCTTCGAAATCGATGCCGCGTCGCTCGAGGACGCGGCGCAGAAATTCGCCGCCGCGGCGAAGGAAGCGATCGAGCGCACGATGCGCGAGCTGCAGGAGCTGCGGCGCCAGGCCGCCTCGTCGATCGTCGTGCCGCAAGGCGGCATGGGCGGCATCGGACCGGGCGGCATGCCGGGCGGCGGCAAGATCCAGCTTCCGTGAGCAAGGGACCGCACTTGTCTATGCCTGCGGCATAGGGCACACTGAATCCTCCGCCGCGCCCGCATATTCATACAGGGAGAAAAACCATGCGTGTCACCGTCGCCAGCATTGCACTGGCAGCCCTTGCAATCGCAACTCCAGCCACGACCGCCGCGCAGCAGACCTATCCCACCAAGCCGATCCGCATCGTCGCGCCGTTCCCCGCGGGCGGCACGTCGGACACGATCGCGCGCATCCTGGGCCAGAAGCTGACAGAGGCCTGGAAGCAGCAGGCGATCGTTGAGAACCGCGCAGGCGTGGCGGGCAGCCTGGGCTCCGCGGTCGTCGCGAAGGCGCCGCCCGACGGCTATACGCTGCTCGTCGGCAACGTCGGGCCGGTCGCGATCAACCATAACGTCTACAAGAACACGGGATACGACCCCATCAAGGACTTCACGCCGATCAGCCTCGCCGTTACCGCGCCGCAGCTGGTCGTCGTGCACCCGTCCGTGCCCGCAAGGAACTTCCGCGAGTTCACCGCGCTCGTGAAAAAGCACAAGGGCAAGATCAACTACGGGTCGAGCGGGCCCGGCAGCATCTCCCATCTTTCCGCGGAGCTCTACAAGCAGATGACGGGAGCGGACATGCTGCACGTGCCGTTCAAGGGATCGGCGCTCATCACCAACGCGATACTGGGCGGAGAAATCGACGTGGTGTTCTCCGACATGGCTGTTGTGTTGCCGCACGTGCAGGCGAAGAAGCTGCGCGCCCTTGCTGTAACCGGGCCTCAGCCTACCCCGCTCGTCCCGGGCGTGCCGACTGTCGCGGAGTCCGGCGTGCCGGGCTTTTCCATGACGAGCTGGTGGGGCGTGCTGGGTCCGGCCGGCATGCAACCGGCGATCGTGAGTCGTCTCAACAGCGAGCTCGTGCGCATCCTCAAGACCGACGACGTCAAGCAGAAATTCGCGAACCTCGGCGTCGACGCGGCGAACAGCACGCCGGAGGAGTTCGGCAAGCTGATCCGCGTGGAAATCGACAAGTACGCGAAGCTCCTGAAGTCGGTCGGCATCCAGCCGCAGTAGGCTGCGCGCTTCCGCGACGCAGCACCACCCCGTCGATAAAGCTGCCCCCCTCCGATGAGGAGGGGTGGCGCGAAAGCGCCGGGGCGGGCTAGAAATACGCCTGTCCGGGCTCGACCGGCGGCTCCCAGTCGCAGTTGCCCCACGGTCCGTCGCCGTTCTCGCGGATGTAGGCGATGCGACCCTTCTTCGTCGGCTTGCGCTTGCCGGAGAAGAGGGCCTGCAGCCAGTCGAGCACGTAGTCGTGCGCGTCCATGCCGCCCAGATTCTGGATGCCCCACAGCGGGTGATACTGGTTCTCGAAGATCCACATCTCCTTCGGTACCTTGAGATCGCCGTAGGCTTCGACCGCGTCCTCGAGCGGGCACAGCGGGTCGAATTCACCCGTGACGAGCAGCGTGGGGCACCGGATCTTCTCCATGTAACCGCGCACCGTCATGCCGCTCGCGACTTCCCTGTCGAACTTCGCCTCGTCCTCGTAGCCCGCCATGTACATGAACATCTGCTTGAAGCGCGGCGAGGACTGCGTGAAGATCGTGTTGTTCGGATTGAAGCACGCCACCGCGCTCACCACCGCGGCGGCACGGTGATCGTAGCTCGAGAGCCGCAGCGACCAGTAGCTCCCCATGCTGATGCCGTAGATCGCGATCTTCTTCGCGTCGATCTCGGGGCGTTTCATGAGATGGCTGATCACCGCCGCGCCGGCGCGCTCGTAGTTGTCCTTCACCGCGCGGATCTTCTGGATGTTGGAGTTGCCCTGCCCCGGCCCGTCCATCGCGAGGACGTGAAATCCGCGCGCAAGCGCGATGTTGTGCGCGGCCTTGGGAAACACTTCCTTCGTCTGATCCATGCCCGGCACGTAGATCACGACCGGCGCCTTGCGGCGGTCGGGAAGGAGATGCAGCAGGCACGAAATCGTCTTGCCGCCGTCGAACGGCACCTCCACGCGCTCGATCGGGTAGGAAGCGACCTTCGAGCGGCGGTCCACCATCTCGTTCAGCTTCCTGCAGAGATAGAGCTTGACCGGATGATCGTCGTAGTAGATCGGGTGCTGCGCCATGCGATACGCCTCGATCGCGTGGTCGTAGTGATGGCACGCCGCCGCGTTGTGACCCTGCGCCTGCGCGCGGCGCGCGAGCTTCTCGTGCCGCTCCGCCGCCTCGCGCCATACCTTGGGCAGCATGCGGTAGTTGCGGGCGCGCTTGCCCGGAGGCACTTCGAGATCGTCGCGCTCGAAGTTCTGTACGCGGCCGCGCATGTTGAGCGCGAGATCGAGCATCCACTGCTGGTTGTCGCGTTCGGTTCTGAGTTTGCGCATCATGTCGTTCTCCCTGGATTTGCCCCCTCCCTGCCCTGCCCCGCTGGCCAGCGGGGCAGGGATCCGAGGGTGATCACTGTTTCGGTGGAATGATCGGCAGCAGCACGTGCGCCGGATACTGCGGTCCGACGTGCAGCGTCACCTTGCCGGAGAAAATCTCCGGCGGGCGATCGGTCGGATCGTCGTGCACGAACGGTCCGCATCCCCGCATCGGGTTTTTCATGTTGGAAAGCGATGCCGGCGCGCCGTCGTGCTCGTAGTCCTTGCCGCGGATGGTAAGTGCGACCCGATATCCGGGCGGCACCACGATGCAGGTCGGCCAGATTTCGATATCGAGCTCGTACACTTCGCCGGGCGTAAGCGGCTGCTTCTCGTCGTGCGTGTGATAAGGCCGGTACGGTAACGAGAGCTTCGGATCGAGCTTGCGGTGCGAAGCGCGGAGCCAGCCCTGCGCGACCGGCGTCTTCGGGTCGAGCGCGCCCTGGAATAGCACTTCCTGTCCGTTCGGGTCGTAGACGCGCAGCACGATGAAGAAATCGGCATCGGCCGTCGAGGAGGAAATGAAGAGCTTGAGCGCCGAGGGGCCGGTGATTTCGGTTTCCCTGTCGATCGCCGGCATCCAGAACGTGACACCATCGCCCATCATGTCATAGGTGAGCATCGCGTTCCCGCTCATCGGGGCGGTCGCGAGACGCTTTTCGCGCGCGTCGAGATAGAACTTCGTCCACTGCGTGCGCGCGAGCGGCCACTCGTTCTCGTGGCGCTCGACGAACTTCTCCCCCGGATGCCGCACCTGCAGCAGCACGCGCGGCTGCCGGTCCCAGCCGTTCTGCAGGCCCTTCAGGAAGTAGTCGAAGAAGCGCTTCTGGAGCTTCACGCCGTAATCGGTATAGAACGGCGCCCAGTGCGAGCCCCCGTGGACTTCCAGCCACTTTTCCTGCGAGGCCGCGCGCATGAAGCCCTCGAAGTTGCCGCGCGGGTGCAGGCCCTGCCCGCCCCAGTTCGCCGCGGAGAGCAACGGCACGGTGACTTTCGACAGATCTGCCGTGCGCTGCCGGTAGTAATCGTCGTTCGCGAGCGGGTGTTCGAGCACGCCCGCCCACATGTCCGCGCGGTTACGCGCGAGCTCCTCTTCCGAGAGCGTTTCCGGGCCGCACACGAGCTCGCCGGTCACGCGGCTCTTGGGTCCGCGCTCGCCGCGGCCGTGCTGCACGGTCTTCACCTGCATGTCCTGCCAGTGCTTGCGGAAGGTGCAGGCGATGCCGCCGTGGCGCACCGAGTCGCGATAGTAATCGACCCAACCTTCCCACACGCAGATCGCGGTGAGATGCGGCGGCTGGAGCGCCGCGGCGCGCCACTGGCTGCTCGCGTAGTAAGAGATCCCGTTGAGTCCTACTCTGCCGCTGCTCCACGGTTGGACAGCAGCCCACTCGATGCAGTTGTAGAAGTCGCGGTTCTCGCGCGCGTTGTTGTGGTCGAGATAACCCGGGGAGCGGCCCGCGCCGCGCGAGTCCACGCGCACGCAGACGTAGCCGTCCGGCACCCACTTCTCGGGATCGACCACTTCCCAGTTCTGGTACTTGTTGCTGCTCCCCGCCACCGCATCGGGATGGTCGCGCGCCATGATCTCCCACGCGGTCTTGTAGCCTTCCTGGAACGCGAGCCCCTTGCCGTAGGGACCGTAGCTCACGAGCGCGGGATACATTCCGGGCTCGATCGGACGGAATACGTCCGCGCGCAGCACGACGCCGTCGTCCATGGTGATCGGCACGTCCCAGTCGATGCGCATGCCGTCGCGGATTTCACTCTTGTATTCGCTCATTCCCTCTCACCTCAATCTCTAAAACGGGGACAGACCACGCTTTCATAAGCACGTGCCATCCCCGCAAACAGCAACAAAACGTGGTCGGTCCCCTATTTCGGCGGGATGATGGGGAGCATCAGCCACGAGTTGTATTTGCCGCCGGAATAAATCGTGTTCTCGGCGCCGGCGTTGTAATCGGCGTGATAGTGCGTATACGGAGCGCTGCCCACGCCGTCGCGCGGCTGGACGTCGAGCCGAATGCGATGGCCTTTCGCGAACACCATGCTGGTGGGCCACACCTCGACCTGGCACTCGACCGGCTCGTTGGGATTGAGCCACCAGCGCTCGTTGTGCGCGTGATACGGCCGGTAGGGCAGCGACTTCTTCTCGTCGAGCTTGCGGTGCGAGGCGCGTAGCCACCCTTTCGTCACGCATGGAACCGCCTGGCCGTGCTGACCGACTTCGCACACGTCCTTGCCGTCCGGGCCGATGTTGCGCAGCGTGACGAAGATGTCCATGTCCTCGGAGGTGCTCGAGACCCACAGATTGAGCACGATCGGGCCGGTCACTTCGGTATCTTTCTCGAGCGGCGCCGTCTGGAACGAGACGCCGGTGCGATTGAGCGTGCCGTGGGAGGTCGCGAGCGACGAGCCGGAGGCCACGCCCGCGCGCGTCATGCCGGTCGCGGAATAGGTGAGCTTCGCTTCCCTCTCGGGCTGCGAGGTCGCGAGCCGGCCTTCCACTGCGTCGGCATCCCCCGTCGCGGCGCGCTCGACGTGCAGATACATCTTCGTCCACTGCGTGCGTGCGAGCGGCCACTCGTTCTCGAAGCGGAAGGCGTAAGGCTGCGTGCTGCCTCCGGTGCGGATTTCCAGCTTGACCGGCGGCTCGTCCATGATGCCGGTGTCGATGCCCTTGAGCCAATGGTCGAACCAGCGCAACTGGTCCATCCGCCCTTCCTCCGAGTGGAAAGGATGGAAGTGCGTGCCGGTGTGGATGCGCAGTTTCTTGTGCTTCGATGCCGCGCACATGTAGCCCTCGGTATTGCCGCGGAGATGCATCGAGAAGCCGCCCCAGTTCCCCACGCTGTAGAGCGGCACGGTGATCTTGTCCCATTGCGCGCTGCACAGGCGCCAGTATTCCGAATCGAGGTCGTTCCGCATGTAGTTCCACATCATGTCGTTGTGGAAGGCGTCGGGGTTGTAGCTGCGCGGCCGGCCGAGGAGCTGGTGCGCGGTGTGCGTCAACCACCAGTTGCCGATGAAGCCGAGCGCGAAGATGCCGCCGTGATACGCCTGATCGCGGTACTGGTCGGCGCGGCCCTCCCACGGCATGATCGCCTTGAGCGAGGGCGGCTGCAGGTTCGCCGCGCGCCACTGCGAGGCCGCGTGATAGGAGATGCCGAGCATGCCGACATTGCCCGAGCACCACGGCCGCTTGGCGATCCATTCGATCGCGTCGCAGGTATCGACCGCCTCCTGGTGCGAGCTGGGATCGGACTTGCCGGGCGACTTCCCGGAACCGCGCGAATCGACGCGCACGCAGGCGTAACCGCGCGGGCACCACCACAGCGGGTTCACCGTCTCCCAGTTCATGTAGGGATTCGCCTTCTCCTCGAGATCCGCAGGCGGCACCCACAGCTTGTCCTTCTGATACACGCTGATATTGAGGATCACCGGCACCTTCTCCGGCGTATCCGGACGGAATATGTCGCCGTAGAGGATCGTGCCGTCGCGCATCGGAATCTTCACGTCCTTCTCGACGATCAGCTTGTGGTCGCGCGGCTGCGACACGCGCGTGGCATCGGCACTCATCGGGCAACCTCCAAGGAAAATGGGGGGCAGGCCACGTTTTTCGGGGCGACATACGGGACAGGAGACGGCTTCCAGCGCCAGCTTGGAAAACGTGGTCTGTCCCCGAATCCGGGAGCGGCAACTTTAAGACGCGACGCCGCGGCCTGTCCAGCGCCGACTCAAGCCGACTCCACAATGCGGTCTATTCGACGCGGATGTCGGCGTCCTTCACGACCTTGCGCCACGTCGCCGCTTCGCGCGCCATCAGCTCGCGGAAGTCTTCCGGCGTCGTGGTCTGCGGCTCCACCCCGGCCGCGGCAAACCGGCCGCTCACTTCCGGCTGCTTCAGGAGCTTCACCACTTCGACGTTCGTTTTCTGCACGATGGCGCGCGGCGTGCCGCCGGGAAACATGAGCCCGTACCACACGTCGAAACGATAGCCGGGAACACCCGCTTCCGCGACGGTCGGCACCTCCGGCGCGATCTGCGCGCGCCTGGCGCCCGTCACCGCGAGCGCCTTCAGCCGTCCGGCCTTCGCATGAGGCAGCACGGTGGCGAGGCCCGCGAGCGCGATCTGGATTTCGTTTCCCATGAGGGCGGTGATCGCCGGGTTGCTGCCCTTGTATGGCACGTGGAGGAGCTTCACGCCGGCGGTGAGCTGGAGCAGCTCGATGCCAAGGTGGGAAGCGGAGCCGCTCCCGCCGCTGCCGTAGCTCAACGTCCCCGGCTTCGCCTTCGCCAGCGCGACGAGATCACGCATCGAGTTCGCCGGCAACGCGAGCGAGGCGGCGACGAGAAAGGGCTGCACCGCGGCGAGCGAGATCGGCGTCAGGTCCTTCTGCGGGTCGTAACCGAGACTGGTGCGGACGGCGGGCAGGAACGAGAGGTGCCCCACGCTTCCGAGCAGCATCGTATAGCCGTCAGGCGCAGACTGCCTGGCGACGATCGTCACGCCGGCGACCCCGCCCGCGCCGCCGCGATTGTCCACCACGACGTTCTGCCGCCACGCGTCGCTCAAGCCCTGCGCGATCAGGCGCGCAATGATATCGGTGCCGCCGCCCGGCGCGCTCGGCACGACGAGCCTGATCGGTTTGGTCGGGTAGTCGCCTGCTGCTGCGAATTGCGGTTGCGTAAGCGCGCCAAGGGCCGCGACGAGCCCCGGCATGAGGAATAGCCTGCGCGATTGCATTCGTCCCTCCTCCTTGGCCGCTCACGCTTGCTGCGCGAAGACGGCGATGACATCATCACACAAAAGCAGCGTCGAGAAAAATTCCTCTTTCATCCCCCGGAGACCCGCATGAAGAAAGCCAGGACCAAATCCCCGCGCGATTACAACGAGCGCTTCGAGCGCGGCATGGCGGTGCTGCGCAGAATGGGCCGCGAGAAGCTGATGATGAACCAGGAGGCGCTCTACCCGGACATGTACGAAATGTCCGTGGGCCACCTCTTCGGCGATGTGTGGGGCCGTCCCGGCTTGAGCCTGCGCGACCGGCAGCTCGTCACGCTGGCGGCCAACATCGCGCTCTGCCGCCCGACGGGCAACCACTCGCATTACCTGAGCGCGCTGCACCTCGGGATCACCGAGCAGGAGATCTGCGAAGTGATGATCCAGGTGGGCCACTACGCGGGCTGGCCGACGCTCTCCAACGCGGTGCGCCAGTTCACCGAGATCATGGAAGAGCAGAAGAAAATGAAAAAACTCGGAAAGCGTTACCGCTCCAGGCTGCTCTGAACGTCCTTACTTTCCTTCCAGCGTGTCGGCGAGGAGCTGCAGCGCGGCGTTCGCGAAAGCGTGCATGTTCGCGACGCGGTCGTCGCTGCCGGTCTCGAGGACGCGCGTGCGTTCGGAGGCGCCCGTGACCGCGATGCACGCATGCCCCGGCGGGTCGCCGTAGCGGTTTGCGGTCGGCCCCGCCGCGCCGCTTTCCCCGATCGCCCAATCGGCGCCGCAGCGCTCGCGCAACGTGCGGGCGAGCGTCAGCGCCCATTCCTCGGTCGCGCCGCGCACGCCCTCATAGGCGGCCGGCTGCGTATCGCGCAAGGCGAGGATCGCGCGCCGCGTATAGAGCACCCCGCCACCGATGAAATACGCCGAGGCGCCCGGCTGCGCGAGGAGCGCCGCCGAGATGAGACCGCCGGCGGCCGACTCGGCGACCGCAACGGTCTCCTTGCGCGCCTTGAGCGCGGCGGCGATGCGAGCGGCGGGCGGCAGGAGTTCACGCATGCTGTTCCCTTTCGCGGTTCGGACCACATCGTGGATCAGCGCCAGCATAACAGCATCGCCTGCCGCGCGGCGCGAGCGGAATTTGAATTACAATGCTGCACCATTTTCCATACGGGAGAAATCATGGCAACCAACACGTCGATGAGCCCGGGCACGCAGGCCTCGCAGACGCTCTCGCTCAACATGAAGTTGATCTCGCATCACGAGATGGGCGGCTTCGGCGGGGTCGGCGAAGGCATGGGCATGCAGAAGACGAAGGACGGCCGCCGCGTGATGTGGCTCGGGCACGAAGGCGCGCCCAAGAACTTCACCGCGATCGATGTGACCGATCCCAAGAACCCGAAGATGATCATCCAGACCGAGCTGCCCCACAACAAGATGCGCTCGAACAACCTGGAAGTCTTCGGCGACATCATGTTCGTCTCGCACCAGATCCGCGGCGAGCGCGGGATGAAGCCCGCCGGCTTCGACATCTGGGACATTTCGAAGCCTGAGGAGCCGAAGAAGATCACGCATTTCGACGCCTCGGGGCCGCACTCGCTCGGGGTGCATTGCCTGTGGTGCGCCGACGGCGAGTACGTCCACATGTCCTCGGGCGCGCCGGATTTCCAGCCGCGCAACCCCAACGATCACCAGTTCTACCGCATCATCGACGTGCGCAATCTGTCGAAGCCCGTGGAGGTGGGCCGCTGGTGGTACCCGGGACAGAAGGAAGGCGACGCCGCGCCGCCGCTCCCGCGCCATCCCCGCTTCGACGGCGGCTACCGCCCGCACAACATCCAGGTCTATCCGCAGCGCCCGGACCGCGCCTACGTCGGCTACATCGACGGCGGCGTCGTGATTCTGGACATCAGCGACAAGGCCCATCCGAAGGAGATCTCGCGCTACAACTACTCGCCGCCGTACAACGGCTTCACGCACACCGCGCTGCCGCTCTTCTCGCGCGGGCTCATGATCGTGACCGACGAGTGCACCAAGGACGACGGTATCGACTGGCCCAAGCTCGGCTGGGTGTTCGACATCCGCGAAGAGAAGAATCCGGTGCCGATCGCGACGCTGCCGCTGCCGCCCGCGGAAGTGTTCACCAAGCGCGGCGGGCGTTTCGGCGCGCACAACCTCTACGAAAATTATCCGGGCGACGTCTCGTGGCGCTCCGACAATATCGTGCTCGGCACGTTTTTCAACGGCGGGGTGCGCGTGTACGACCTCGCGAACCCGTACCAGCCGAAGGAAGTCGCCTACTACGTTCCGGGCGCGCCTAAGCTCTCGCCCAAGGGCGCGGTGCAGATCAACGACGTGTACGTCGATGACCGCCAGCTCGTCTATATCGGCGACCGCTTCACCGGCGGGCTCTACATCCTCGAGATGAATATATAAAAAGCGGGAACGAAGGCCCCAAGAAAAAGCGGGAACGAAAGCCCCCCAAGAAAAGCCGGAAAAAAAGCCCCTGCGCGAGCCGCACAGGGGCTTTCTCTTTGCGCGGAACCGGCGGTTACGCGGCGGCGCGCTGGGCCTTCACCTCTTCCGCGATCTGGCGGAATTCCTGCTCGGTCAGAAGCTTCTTGGTCTTGAGCGAATGGGCCTTGACCGCGGCGGTCATCCTGGTCGCCTCCTCGTCGCTCGCCTCGATGCCGAGCTCGGTAAGCCACTGCTTCACCGAATCGATGCCGCTGCCCTTGCCCATGACCACCTCGGCGGGCGGCTGGCCGACAAACTCGGCGCGCACCGGGAAGAGCTCGGTCGCGTTTTCCTCACCGCAGTTCTTGTACCAGCTCGCGATGATGCCCGACTCGATCTGGTAGAGCTGGCGCCCGACGACCGGCTTGTTCGAAGGCACGTCCACACCGGTGATCTTCTGCACCAGCCGCGCGAGCGGCGTCAACTTGTCGTACTTGATGCCGACGTCCTGGCCGTACATGGTGAGAAGCGCCATGACGGTCTCTTCCATCGGCGTGTTGCCGGCGCGCTCGCCGACCCCCAGCACGGTCGTGTGGAGCACTTCAACGCCTTCCGCCGCCGCCATGATGGTGTTGGCGACGCCCATGCCGAAATCCTGGTGGAAGTGCGCCTCGAGGCGCTTGCCTTTGATGCGCTTCTTCACTTCGCGCACGAAGTACTGCATCGCGTGCGGCGAGACCACGCCGAAAGTATCGACCAGCGCGAGCGCGTCCATGTGGCCTTCGGTCGCAACGCGGTTGATGAGGTTGAGCACCCAGTCCATCTCCGATCGGGAGAAGTCGATCGGGAAGAACACGACTTCGAGCCCGTTGTCGCGGGCGAAGCGCGTCGCCTCAATGGAGGTCTCGATCGCCTTCTCCATCTTCCAGCGGTAGGCGAGATCGACCATGTGCATGCTGGACGGGATTTCCATCACGACGCCATTCACGCCGGTATCGATCGCGCGCTGGACGTCTTCCTTCATGCAGCGCGAGAAGGCGAAGATCTGCGGCCCCAGGTTGCGCTTGACGATCTCCTTGATCGCCGCCGCGTCGGAGGGCGACACGATCGGCATGCCCGCCTCGATGCGGTGCACGCCGGCTTCCGCGAGCGCCTCGGCGATGCGAATCTTGTCGTCCATCGTCATGATGATGCCGGTCTGCTGCTCGCCGTCGCGCAGCGTGATGTCGTGGATCTTGATCTGCTTCGGGAACTTGAAGTCCTTGGTGACTTCCGGCGCGTAGTTCCACTGGCTCACGAACCAGTTGTGCGTTTTCCAGGGTTGCTGGTTTGCCATGCTGAATACTCCTTCGTGTTTAAACCACCGTCTTGTTGATTGACCGTAACGACGAATCGCTGAAGCGAGTAAGGTGGATGGCTGTGCTGCCGGGGAAGTCGTCCGGCGCCTCGGTGCCATTTCGCCCGCGCGCACAGTATGAACCGGGCGCCCACGGATGTCGAGAAGGCTGCGGCTTCGCCATTGATTCAGATCAAATTAGCGCCGGGACGCCCTACTCGAGCGCCAGGGTCACCTCCAGCGTTCCGCACTTCTCGACCTCGGTCACGACCTTGTCGCCCGCCTTGAGCCACACCCGCTTGTCCTCGGGGTAACCCAGGATCACGCCGTGCGGGGTGCCGGTGAAAATGATGTCCCCGGGCACGAGCGTGAAGTGGCGCGAGAAATAGCTGATGATCCGGGCGCAACTGAAGATCATGTCGGAGGTGTTGGACTCCTGCCGCACCTCGCCGTTTACGTAGCACGCGATACGCAGCTTCTGGGGGTCGGGAATCTGGTCGGCGCTCACGATGTAGGGCCCGAGCGGCGCAAAGCCGTCGCAGGTCTTGCCGACCGGCCACTGGCTCGTCTTCAACTGCAGGCCGCGCGCGGAAAGATCGTTGCCGGTCGCGTAACCGAAGACGTACGACAGCGCCTTCTCCACCGGCACGTCGCGCGCCTTGCGACCCATCACGACCACGAGCTCGGCCTCGTAATCGAACTTGTGGTCCTCCTGGATCGGCAGCTTCACCGTACTGCGGTGGCCGGTAAGCGTGTTGTTGTACTTGCTGAAGAGCACCGGCACCTGGGGAATCGGCATGCCGGCCTCGATCGCGTGCTGGCGGTAGTTCAACCCGACGCAGATGATCTTCTCGGGGTGCGGGACCGCGGGGCCGAACTTCGCGCGCGCCTCGGCCATGAGCACGCGGCGGCCGCGCTCGTCGTTGAGCGCGACGTCGATCAGGCGCTTGAGCGGCGCGCAATCCGCCCCGGCGAGCACTTCATCGATGGTGAGCGGCGCCCGGATGCGGAAAAGCTGCGAGGCCGCCTCGACGTTCAGTATCCCGCGCGCGGTCCTGAGCCCCAGCCGGTAACCGTGCTGGGTCGAAAGCGTCGCGAACGTGAGCCCGGTGGGCCGGGAAGAATAGCGCCGGAGCGCGGTCCTTTTCCCGCTCGTTGCCATCTTCCGGGAACGCTCTTGCATGCCTCGGGAAATTATACGAGCGTCACCTCGAGGGTGCCGCACTTTTCCACCTCGGTCACCACCTTGTCGCCGGGCTTGAGCCAGACGCGCTTTTCCGGGGGGTAGCCGAGGATCACGCCCTCCGGCGTGCCGGTGTAGATGATGTCGCCCGGCTCGAGAGTGAAGTGGCGCGAGCAGTAGCTCACGATCTGCGCGCAGCTGTAGATCATGTCCGAGGTATTCGAATTCTGGCGTTGTTCCCCGTTGATGTAGGTCGCGATCCTGAGGTTCTGAGGATCCGGTATCTGATCGGCACTGACGAGCCAGGGGCCGAGCGGGGCGAAGCCGTCGCAGGTCTTGCCGAGCATGAGCTGGCTCGTGACGCGCATGAGATCGCGCGCGGAGAAGTCGTTGCCGTTGGCATAGCCGAAGACGTACGAAAGCGCCTTCTCTTCCGGCACGTCGCGCGCTCTGCGCCCGATGACGAGAACGAGCTCGACCTCGTAGTCGAACTGCGACGAGACCTTGGTCGGCAGGGTAATCCGTCCGCGATGGCCGACCAGCGTGTTGTTGTACTTGTTGAAGAGGATCGGCACCGGCGGAATGGGATTGCCGGTCTCCTGTGCGTGCCGGCGGTAATTCAGGCCCACGCAGATGATCTTGCCGGGGTTCGGAACGGCCGGCCCCCACTTCACTTTCGACTCCGGGATCAGCGCGCCCCGACCCCGCTTGTCGGCGAGCGCCTTTTCCATGAGCTTCCTGAGCGGTGCACAGTCCGCGCCCGCCACTACCTCGTCGACGGTGAGCGGCGCCTTGATGCGGAAGAGTCCGGCTGCCCGTTCGACGTCCAGCACGCCGCGCTCGGTTCGCAGCCCGAGCCGGTAGCCGTTGCGGGTCGCGAGCGTCGCGAAGGTGAGGCCAGCGGGACGCGTGGCGCGTCGCGATGCGGTCTTGCGCGTGGTTGCCATTCTTGTCGCCTTATGCGGTGTGGATGGAGCCGGTCGTTCGCTTCGGAGGCCGGACGGAAGAGCGCGCATGATACCAAAGCCGCCCGCGGCTGGCTTCCGCCGGGCGTCCTTCCCGGCTGGCCAAACGCCGTGACTTGGGAGTAAATTGGCCGCCTCCTCCACCCGCACCGGAAAGGGCCCGCCATGATCTACGAAGTGAGAACCTACGACCTGAAGCCGCATTCCCTGCCCGAAGTCGAGAAGCGCTTCGGCGAGGCGTACGAGAAGCGCAAGAAGTATTCGGAGCTCTTCGCCTTCTGGCACACCGAGATCGGCCCGCTCAACCAGATCATCCACGTCTGGCCGTACAAGGATCTCGAGGAGCGCGCCCGCATCCGCGCCGCCGCGGTGAAGGACGGGGTATGGCCGCCGAAGACCGCCGAGTTCATCGTGAACCAGCAGTCGGACATCATGATTCCCTTCGACTTCGTTCCGCCGGTGAAGCCCGGCAAGCAGGGACCGTACTTCGAGATGCGGGTCTACACCTACGCGTCCGGAGAGCTGCCGAAGCTCATGAAATGCTGGCAGCACGCGCTGCCCGCGCGGCTCGAGTTCGGGCCGATCACGGCGGCGTGGTACTCCGAGCTCGGTAGCCTCAACAAGTTCGTGCACATCTGGCCGTATCCGTCGCTCGACGCGCGCAACGAAACGCGCACCAGGGCCCAGGCCGCCGGCGCGTGGCCACCCTCGGTCGCGGCCAAGAAGGCCGGCCTCGAGGTCTATCAACTCATCAGGCAGGAGAACAAGATCGTGATGCCGGCGGCGTTCTCGCCGCTGCAGTAGCTACTCTTCGTAGCGGCGGCGGTGCGTCTCGAGCATCTTCCAGCGCACCACCGGCAGGTCCACGATGCTGGCGAGCGGGACCCGGTAGGCGTCCGAGGCGCGCAGGAAACGCACCTGCGCACCGTGGTTCGCGTGATTGAGCAGTGCGATGGCGCCGAAATAGCTGCCCGCGCCGAGCTGCTCGTGGTAGCCCGCTTCGGTCGTGAGCTCGGCTTCGCCTGAGCGCATGACGATCAGCTCGTCCTTCGGCGGCGCGAGCGTCCGGTCCTTTTCGAACGACACCGGGTGCGTGGCGCGCACCAGGCGGTTCAGCGTCATGCACGACACGCCGTCGGCGAAGAGCCAGCTCGAGCGCAGGAATTCCAGCTCGTCGCGCGATTCCACGACCTCCTGGTAGAGATTGTTGCGCTTGACGAAGTCGAGATAGAGGTCGCGCGGCAGCCGCATCGCCTGCACGAAGCTCACCGCGCGGTACGTTTCCTCGGCACGGGTATCGAGCAGCGCCGGCGTCTCGCCGATGATCGAGCCCGCGGAGAGCAGATGGCTCCCCGGCATGCCGGTGCGCAGCATCTCCACCGTTCCGCTCAGAATGAGATTGATGTCGGCGACCGGCTGCCCTTCCTTCACCAGCAGCACTTCCGGGTTGATGACGAGGATGCGGTTGTTCATGAGGTGCCGGATGCGGTGGATCGGCACTTCCGGGAAGTAGTCGCGCAGATAGCCGAACGCGCGGCGGCGCAGCTCGTCTGAAATCCCTTCGATCAGCACGTCCACCGTGCCGAACGGCGCGCCGGAGCCGATCGCGCGCTCCTGCTCCGTCAGCCGCCGCGCGGTGTGCGCGAGAATGAGCTTGCCCGACGGATCGCCGCGGAAATCGATCGCCGCGCCGTGGATGAGCCCCCCGCCGATGTCGATCTTCTTCACGTCCACCCGCTGCGTGTAATCGCGCACCGTCTTCTCGAAACGGGCGCGGCTGATGCCCGCGGGCGCCTCGTCGGGCGCGATCATCTTGCGCAGCACATCGAACGACGCGATGTCGGCGAGATGCGCGTAGCTGCGATAGCCGCCTTCCCACATGGCGCGGAAATAGAAGATCGTGGTTTCGACCGGGTGCGGCGAAAGGATGGGCTTCACTTCCAGCCCTTCGATATCGTTCCATTCCTCGAGCTCGAGATCGCGCACATCGAAAAGCGCGCTGAAATCGCTCTCGGAGATACGCATGATGGTCGCGAGCTTCTCCACCACCGAAGCGCGCACCACCGGCACCGCGTAGTAGGCGATGCGCCGGTCGCCGCGAATGAGCGCGGTGAGCCCCACGAGGTGATCGTCGTGGCAATGGGTGTGGAAGATGCCGTCGATCTCGTTGACGCCGATGCCGAGCGCGGTCAATGCATGGTCGATGTTGGGACCGGCGTCGATGAGATAGACCCGGCCCTGGAAGAGCACGATGCTGCCCATCGCCGGCCGGTTCATGTCCCAGCCGTCGCCGTCCCCGGTGTGGACGACCGCGAAGTAGTCGCGCTGCAGGAGATGGTTGCCGAGCGTGTAGGGGCACTCGTACATCTGCCCCGGCGCGAGATTGAGATCCACCTCGACCCGGTCCTCGCCATGCGAGATCTCGAAGACGTTGGTCTTCAGGCGCCGGATGAAGACGCCGTTGCGGATCTCGACGCGCTCGCGCTCGACGTACACCGGCTGCACCAGCTCCTCGCTCGGCCGGATGCGGCCGAAGGCGAAGGCGAGCTTCATGCGCATCACCTCGTCGGCCTGCGGACCGGTGAGGCCGGCGGCGAGCAGTTCCTCGCGCGAAGTCAAGCCGTAATTGCCGCGGAAGATGTAGGCCATCTGCGCGTCCACCTGGCGCCGCGAGCCGATGAGGAGCGGCAGGAGTCCCGTGTTGCGCGGATGGCCGGGGACGATGAGCCCCTGGTTGTAGAGCATCTGCAGCACCGGAAACTCGGACCGGCTGCAGAGACGCCCGTTCTGGATCGCGTGATCGGAGAGCAGAATCGCGTTCGGCCCCGTCTCGCAGGCGATGCCGTCCACCTCGATCGGGATGATCAGTCCCTTGCGCAGCAGGTGCTTGACGGAGTCCTCGGGGCAGCCGCAGAGGATGCGCACGTCGGCGCTCGGCACTTCCAACCACAGGATGCCGGTGCTGACGGGAATTTTTCTAATCGAGGCCATGCGACCCCGATCGGGAGCAGCGCGAGTGGAGTGCGGCGGAGCGCCCCGCGGCAGCCAACGCCGGCATTACCGTCATGCGGCACACCGACCGCAGCCTTCCTGATGCAAACCGATTCAGCAGGTCCCGCTCCTCTCCCAGATGGCGGGAATGGTCACTCACGCCGCGTACCACTGTCAAGCGAGCGCGCAAGGCGATGATCACGGCTTGTGCCCGAGCATGCCGCCGAACAGCGTCTCGCCGTTGCGCCAGGCGACGCGATGAAACCCGGCGCCTCGGACTGCAGGGCCTGCGTGGCGCCTTCATCGAAAGCCGGTCGCAATTGACACGGTTCCCGCGCGTCCGTTACAACTCGAACGGTCAGGATTCTCGAGGGAGCGGCAATCATGCGGGTCGGATTCATCGGACTGGGCACGATGGGCGGCGCGATGGCGCTCAACGCGCAGAAGGGCGGGCACGAGCTGGTGGTGTACGACGTGAGGCGCGAAGCCGCGGAGCCGCACATCCGGGCCGGCGCCGCATGGGCCGAAGGCGTGCGCGCGGTCGGTGAAGTGGCGGACGTCGTGCTCACCTCGCTTCCCGGGCCGCCTGAAGCGGAAGCGGTCGGCGAAGAGCTGCTCGCGAGCATGCGCGCCGGCGTGCCGTGGTTCGATCTCACCACCAATTCGCCGACCGTGGCGCGACGCCTGCACGCGCGCTTCGCCGCGAAGGGGATTCCCATGCTCGATGCGCCGGTGAGCGGCGGCCCGAGCGGCGCGAAGTCGCGGAAGCTCGCGCTGCTTGTCGGCGGCGACCGCGCGGTGTTCGAAAAATATCGCCATGTGCTCGATGCGATCGGCGATCAGGTGATCTACATCGGCGCGATCGGCGCCGGTTCCGTCGCGAAGCTCGTGCACAACTGCGCGGGTTATGCGATCCAGACCGCGCTCGCGGAAGTGTTCACGATGGGCGTCAAGGCAGGCGTCGACCCGCTGGAGCTGTGGGCCGCCGTCCGGCAGTGCTCGCTCGGCCGCCAGCGCACGTTCGACCGCCTCGGGCGCCAGTTTCTGCAGGGCGTATTCGAGCCGCCGGACTTCGCGCTCAAGCTCGCGCACAAGGATGTCACGCTGGCAACCGAGCTTGCACGCGAGCTCGGCGTGCCGATGCGCGTCGCGGCGCTCACGCACGCCGAGATGACGGAAGCGCTCAACCGCGGCTGGGGCGAGCGCGATTCACGCTCGCCGATGCTCTTGCAGGAAGAGCGCGCCGGCGTCGAGATCAAGGTGCCGGCCGAGAAAATCCGCGCGGTCCTCGAGCGCGACGGTTGATCGTCGTCCCACCGCTTCGCGTCAGCCCGGCCTTTCCCGTCATCCCGCCCTTCCCGTCATCCCGGCGTACGCCGGGATCCAGAAAGCCACGCGATTATTTACCCCGGATACCGGCTTTCGCCGCTAAGACGAAGGAGGACTCACCCGCCACAGCGGGATGCTCACGCCGTCGTATTGGCGAGGACTTGCGGGCGGTAGAAGGCGACCGCGTTGTCGTAGAACACCCTGTTCCAGAGCGACGGATCGAGGCTCTCGCGGATGAGATCGATGTCGCTCGGCAGAAACGGCCGGCGCGCGCGCTGCGAAGGCAGATCGGTGCCGAACATGAGGCATTCCGGGTTTGCCTTGGCGAGGTCGCGCAGCGCCGATGGCACGTCGATGTCGATCACCCGCCCGAACCCCGTCGCCTTCACCCTCATGCCCCTCTCCGCGAGCCTGAGCAGCGTCGGCAATCCCGCTTTCGACAGGCCCAGGTGCGCGATGCTCGTCGCGGGCAGTGCGGCGAGCGTGGAATAGATTGACTCGAGATCGCGCGCGTCCGCATAAAGCTCCGCGTGCCAGCCGACGAGGTCGTGGACGCGCCGCGCGAGCCGGTCGAGATCCTCGATGCCGGCGGAGCCGCCGCGCACGAGATTGAAGCGCACGCCGCGCACGCCCGCCGCGTCGAGCTTTCTGATCTCCCCGTCCGACACGCTCGCCGGAATCTGAATGACGCCGACAAACGTCGGACCGAACTTCGCGAGCGCATCGAGCATGCAGCCGGTATCGAAGCCCTGGAACGACCCCGACACGACGCAGCCGCCGCAAACTCCGAGATCGCGCGTGCGCTCCCGATACGACTCCACTGGGAACGACGGCGGCATGAAGCCCTGGTTCTCCTGTACGGGAAAGCGGAAATCGATGATGTGGAAATGCGTGTCGAACAAGGGCCTCTCCATGCTGCGTGGAACGCCTGCGATATTAACGCCGCGGGACGGCGCCGCGCCATCGTTTCACATGGCGGACGCGGGAACCGCTCGCGATGCGATGGCATATAATCGGACCCCTCAATCTTTCCCGAATCATTCCCATGAAGATCGGTTTCACGCTCAACGGCGACCCGGTGGACGTGGTGCTGAAGACGGCCGACCGCCTGCTCATCGACGTGTTGCGCGAGGATCTGCGGCTCACCGGCACCAAGTGGGGCTGTGGCATCGGCGCGTGCGGCATCTGCACCGTGATCGTGAACGGTGCGCCGGTCGCCTCCTGCCTGCAGCTCGCGGCGCTGTGCGACGGCGCCGATGTGCGCACCGTGGAAGGCCTCGCGAGCGCGGGTACGCTCCACGCGGTACAGCAGGCGTTCGTCGACAAGTCGGCCCTGCAGTGCGGGATCTGCATCCCGGGTCACGTCATGGCGGCGTGCGCGCTGCTGGAGCGCAATCCGCACCCGAGCGAGGCGGAGATCCGCGAGAGTATCGACAGCGTGTACTGCCGCTGCACCGGCTACGTGCGCATCGCCGAAGCGTACAAGGAGGCGATCGCGCTCATCGGAAAAGGTGTGCCGGCATGACGCCGCGCGATCCCCGTCCCGGCGCCGGAAGCCTCCTCGTCGTCGGCAAGGACGTGCCGCGCAACGACGCGGTACCCAAGGTGACCGGCGCCGCGCAGTACGTCGCCGACATGACGCTCCCCGGCATGCTGTACGCCGCCGTGCTGAGAAGCCCGCACCCGCATGCGCGCATCGTGTCGCTCGATGTCAGCGCGGCCGCCGCAATGCCCGGAGTGAAGGCGGTGATCACCGGTAACGATACGGCGAAGCGCAAGTGGGGCGCGTTCCGGCCCGATCTCTATCCGCTTGCGATCGGCAAAGTGCGCTATGTCGGCGACGAGGTCGCGGCGGTGGCGGCGGTCGATGCCGCAACCGCGCGCGCCGCGGTCGATCGCATCGTCGTCGAATACGAAGTCCTCCGCGCCGTGCTTTCGCTCGATGAAGCGCTCGCGCCCGGCGCGCCGCTCGTCCACGACGATGCGCCCGGCAACGTCGCGCATCACTTCAACTTCGAGCGCGGCGACGTCGATGCGGGATTCCGCGCGAGCGACGTGGTCGTCGAAGGCACGTGGGAAAGCGCGCGCCAGTGGCACACGGCGCTCGAGACGATCGGCTGTGTGGCAGCCTGGAGCGAAGGCCGCGTCACGATGTGGTGCAACACGCAGACGCCATGGCTCGCCCGCGGCCGCTATGCGACCGCGCTCGGCGTGCCGGAGTCGCACGTGCGCGTGATCCAGACCGAAGTCGGCGGCGGCTTCGGCGGCAAGTCAGGCGACGACAACGCATCGGTGATCTGCGCGCTGCTCGCGAAGAAGAGCGGCCGCCCGGTCAAGCTCATTCACACCCGCGAGGAGGAATTCCTCGCGAGTCATCCGCGCATGCCGATGCGCTACTGGGTGCGGCTCGGCTTCTCGCGCGACGGGCGCGTGCGCGCGAAGGAAATCAAGATGATCGCCGACAACGGCGCCTACACCGGCAAGTCGCAGGCGATCCTCGGTGCCGCGACGGTGCGCCACGACGCGCTCTACAAGTACCCGGCGGTGCGCGCGGACTCGACGCTCGTCTATACCAACCTCGTGCCGACCGGCGCCTTCCGCGGCTTCGGCAATCCTTCCGCCGACTGGGCGGTCGAGCAGGCGTGGGATCTCGCGGCAGAGAAACTTGGCATCGACATCATCGATCTCCTCAGGATCAACGCCGCCGAGCCGGGCGATGTCTCGCCGCACAACCACAAGATCACGAGCTGCGAGCTGAAGCAGTGCATCGACAAGGCCGCCGCCATGATCGGCTGGAAAGAAAAGCGCAAGGCGCGCAAGCCCCACCGCGGCCTCGGCATGGGTTGCAGCATGCATGTGAACGGCCGGCGCAGCTTCGGCGACTGGGACGGCAGCTCCGCGATCGTGCGCATCAACGAGGACGGACGTGCCACCGTCATCACCGGCGAAGGCGAGATCGGGCAGGGCAATCTCACCGTGCTGAGGCAGATCGCCGCCGAGACGATCGGCTTGCCGTACGAGGACGTGGACATCACGCGTCCCGATACCGACGTGCAGCCGCACGCCCTCGGCGCGCTCGCGAGCCGCCTCACCTACGTCGCCGGCAACGCGGTGAAGAACGCCGCGGCCGCGGCAGCGAAGCAGTTGCTCGAAGCGGCGGCCGAGCAGTTCAAGCGCCCGCCCGAGGAGCTCACGATCATCGGCGGGCAGATCGGGCCGCGGCACGGCGCCGAGACCGAATTCAAGCCGGTCGGCGCGGTGGTGCGCGCGAACATCTACAAGCGCGGCGGCCAGCCGATCGTGGGCGTGGGCAACTTCGACAATCCGTCGGATTTTCCCGACCACACGCGCTACGGCAACGAATCGGGCTCGTACAATTTCGTCGCGCAGGCGGTGGAAGTGGAAGTCGATCCCGGCACCGGGCAGGTGAAGCTCCTCGAGATCGCTTCGTGCGTGGATTGCGGAACGGTGATTCATCCCGCCGCCGCGGAAGGCCAGGTGCACGGCGCGGTGACGCAGGGCATCGGGCTCGCGATGGTCGAGTACTTCGACTGGTACAACGGCGCGCCGACCGACCCGCAGCTCAAGGACTACCCGATCCCGAGCGCGGCGATGATGCCGAAGATGCACGTCGCGTTCGCCGAATCCTACGAGCCGTCGGGACCGTTCGGCGCCAAAGGGCTCGGAGAAATCGGCCTCGACGCGATTCCCGCCGCGATCGCGAATGCAATCGCGGACGCGGTCGGCGTGCGCATCCACGAGCTGCCGATCACCGCGGAAAAGATTCACCGCGCACTGCATCCCGAGCGCTATGCGGACGAGAAGCGCGTCCCGCCCGCGCCGCCCAAGGGCACGGCGCCAAATCGCATCGCGGCCGGCCGCCCCTCGGGCCCGCGCCCGGCGAGCCCCGAATTCGTCTTCGCGCAAAACGTCGAGGAAGCGGTGGCGCTGCTCGCAGCGGGCGACGCTGCAATCGTGTGCGGCGGGACATCGCACGCACTGCGGCGCGAGCGCGGCGGCTATCCTTTCGCGAAGCGCCTCGTCGCCCTCAACCGGATTCCCGAGCTCAATGCGCTCGCGATCGACGACACCGGCACGCTGCACATGGGCGCCGCCGTGTGCCAGGAGGCGCTTTACGGGAATGGCACGCTACGCGAGCGCTGGCGCGCGATCGAGGACGCCCTCGAAGCGGTCGGACACACGCGCATCCGCCAGATGATCACGGTCGGCGGAAGCGTCGGCCCGCTGATCGGCGGCTTCGATCTTCCGATCGCGCTCCTCGCGCTCGACGCGCGCGTGACGGTCGCCGGCCCGCGCGGCCGCCGCACGCTCACGCTGCAGGACGCCTTTGCAAACCGCTTCGAAAAAGGCGAGATCGTCGTCGCCGTGGACGTTTCTCCGCTCCCGCCACGCACCGGATCGAGCTTCCTCAAGCACATGCCGCGCGGCGTACTGGAGATTCCGACGGTGAATACCGCCGCGCGCGTCAGCCTCGCCGCCGACGGCCCGTGCAGCAAGGCGCGCGTCGTGGTAGGCGCGGTGAGCTGGAAGCCGATCATCCTCGATCTCGAGGCGCTGCGCACCACGAAGATCGATGCCGATGCCGTGCGCGAGGCAGTCAGGCCGGTGCATGGCCTCGCGGAGCCGATGTCGGACGTGCGCGGCTCGGCGGCGTACAAGCGCGAAATGGCCGTGGAATTCGCAGCGCGTGCGATCATGACTGCGTGGCGGCGCGCGCAAACGTAAGAAAAAAGACAGAGGAGGAAAAATGGAAGTAACGCGCCAGCTCATCACGCGTGCGACGGCGGCGATCGCCCTCGCGGTCGCGCCGCTTGCGCAGGGCCAGAGCTATCCCACCGGCCCGGTGCGCATCGTCGTGCCGTTTCCCGCGGGCGGCGGCGTCGATACCACCGGACGGCTCATCGGGCAAAAGCTCGCGGAAGCGCTGGGCAGGCCTTTCGTGATCGACAATCGCCCGGGCGCGAACGGCATGATCGGAAGCGAGATCGTCGCGAAGTCCCCGAAGGACGGCTATACGCTGATGGTGAACGGCGCGAATTTCGTGACGACGCCGAGCCTCTACAGCAAGGTGACCTACGACCCGATCAGGGACTTCGAGCCGATCAGCCTGCTTTCGGTCGCGCCCAACGTGCTGGTCGTGCATCCCTCGCTGCCCGCGAAATCGGTGAGGGAGCTGATCGCGCTGGCGAAAGCGCGACCGGGGCAGGTGAATTTCGCGGGCTCAGGGAGCGGCAGCACGCCGCATCTCGCGGCCGAGCTTTTCAACACGCTCGCCAACGTCAAGATGGTACACGTACCGTATCGCGGTACCGGCCCCGCGATCGTCGGGCTCATGAGCGGTGAGGCGAGCGTCATGTTCATGCCGACGACCAACGCCGTGCCGCTGGTGAACGCGGGGAAGCTGCGCGGGCTCGCTGTAACGAGCCGCACGCGGCTTGCCGCGCTGCCCGGGCTGCCGACAGTCGCGGAGTCGGGCCTCAAGGATTACGAGTCGAGCCAGTGGTACGGGATGCTGGCGCCGGCGGGCACGCCCGCGGACATTCTCAACACGCTCGCCTCGCACGTAATGAAGGTCATGCAGACGCCGGACATGAAGCAGCGCATGACGGACAGCGGCAACGTCGCGGTGGGCAGCACGCGGGAAGCGTTCGCCGCGCACCTGCGAAGCGAATTCGACAAGTGGGCGAAGGTGATCAGGCAGTCCGGCGCGCGCGTGGACTGAATAGCCCCATCGTCATCCCGGCGAACCCCGGGATCCAGTACGGCCTGGATTCCGACTTCCGTCGGAATGACGAACTGTGCGGCTATATCGGCGGGTAAGAACGTAAGGTGGGCCTCGGCCCACCAACGACAAACCAGGGAACGCAAATGAAGGCAACGGAAGCAAAATCAAGCGCGATCGTGCACGACACCCCGGTGCGCGGGCGCGAAAGCGAGGACGTTTGGGGCAGCGATGCGGTCGCGGCGGTGCTGCGCAGCCTCGACATCCCCTACATCGCGCTCAATCCCGGCGCGAGCTACCGCGGCTTTCACGACAGCATCGTCAACTACCTCGGCAATCGCGCGCCGCAGATGATCCTCGCGCTGCACGACGAGAATGCGGTCAGCATCGCGCAGGGCTACTGGAAGGCGTCGAACCGCATGATGGCCGCGGCGCTGCACTCGAACGTCGGTCTCATGCACGCCGCGATGCCGATCTTCAACGCGTGGTGCGACCGCGCGCCGGTGCTCATCATGGGCGCAACCGGGCCGTGGGATGCTGCCAAGCGCCGGCCATGGATCGACTGGATCCATACCTGCTCCGACCAGGGCGCGCTCATCCGCGGTTACACCAAATGGGACAACCAGCCCGGCTCGGTCGCCGCCGCGATGGAAGCCGTGCTGCGCGCGGCGCAGATCGCACAGACCGCGCCGTGCGGGCCGGTGTACGTGAATCTCGACTGCGCGCTGCAGGAAGCGAAGCTCGACGCCATGCCGGAGCTCCCCGATGTGATGCGCTATGCGCCCCCGGAGCCGGTGCAGCCCGCTCCTGAAACCGTACTCGCCGCAGCGAGACTGCTCTCCGAGGCGAAGAATCCCGTCATGCTCGCGGGCCGCTGCTCGCGCAGCCTCGAAGCGTGGAAGGCGCGCGTCGCGCTCGCCGAGAAGCTCAACATGCGCGTGCTGACCAACATCAAGCTCGGCGCCGCGTTCCCGACCGACCATCGACTGCATCCGGTTCCGCCGTCGAACCGGCTCACCGCCGCGGGACAGAAGCTGATCGCGGAGGCGGACGTGATCCTTTCGCTCGACTGTCTCGATCTCGCCGGCACGCTCAAGCAGGCGTACGGCGGGAAGCCGGTCGGCGCGAAGGTGATCCAGGTCTCGTGCGACGCGCACAATCATCGCGGCTGGAGCATGGATTATTACGGGCTCCCGCCGATCGACGTATATCTCATGTGCGATCCGGACGCCGCGCTGCCGCTCCTGCTCGACGCGGTCAAGCCGCGCACGGCTAGCGTTGCGGCAGCCCCCGCTCCCTCACTGCCCGAGCCGACGGATCCGCTCAGCCTGAGCGGTGTAGCGCATGCGCTCAATGCGGCGATACGCGGCTCCGATGTCTGCTTCACGCGGCTTCCGCTCGGATGGAACGGCGCCTACACGCACTTCCGCCATCCGCTCGATTACATCGGCTACGACGGCGGCGCGGGCGTGGGCTCGGGCCCGGGCATCACCGTCGGGGCGGCGCTCGCGCTCAAAGGCAGCGGCCGCATTCCGATCGGGCTCCACGGCGACGGCGACTTTCTCATGGGGAACACCGCGGTGTGGACAGCGACGCACTACGGGATCCCCTGCCTCATGATCGTCTGCAACAACCGCTCCTTCTTCAACGACGAGGCGCATCAGGAGCGGGTCGCGAAGGCGCGCGGCCGGCCGCCGGAGAACCGCTGGATCGGCCAGCGCATCAGCGAGCCGGACATCGACATCGCGGCGATCGCGCGCGCGCAGGGCGCAGCGGGCATCGGTCCCGTCGAGCGTGTGGCCGACATGCAGCCGGCCATCGAGCAGGGCATCGAAATCGTGCGCGAGGGCGGCGTGTGCGTGATCGATGCGCGCGTGCAGCCCGGCTACGATTCCGAGTAACGATTACCACCACAACAAAGACGAGGAGACGAAAATGGATCACGAACCGCATTCCCCTCCTCCGACGAGGAGGGGTGTCAACTGGGTTGACGGGGTGGTGACCTCCCCTCCTCAGATGAGGAGGGGTGCCCACGGTGTGGGCGGGGTGGTACTGGCAGCCGCTCTTCTCGGAAGCGCAACGCTGCTGTCGAGCGCCGCAAACGCTGCAGAACCGCGCTACCCCGCGCGCACGGTGCGCATCATCGTGCCGCAGAGCGCCGGCGGCTCGACGGACCTCGTCGCGCGCGCGGTCGCGCAGAAGCTGAGCGAAACGCTGAAAGAGGGCGTCGTGGTGGAAAACCGCCCCGGCGCCGGCAGCCTGCACGGAACGGAAGCCGTGGCCAAGGCCGCCCCCGACGGTCATACGCTGCTCGTGGTCGCAGCCTCCTTCACCATCAATCCGAGCCTGCGCAGGAACCTGCCGTTCGATCCGGTGCGCGACTTCGCACCGATCTCGCAGCTCGTCACGCTGCCGCATATCCTCGTCGTGCATCCCTCCCTGCCCGTCAAGTCCGTCAAGGAGCTGGTCGCGCTCGCAAAATCACGGCCGGGTGACCTCAACTTCGGCTCGAGCGGCATCGCCACCAGCACGCATCTCGCCGCCGAGCTTTTCATGCACCACGCGGGCGTCAGGATGGTGAACGTGCCCTACAAAGGGGGCGCGCCCGGCATGACGGCGCTCCTGAGCGGGGAGGTGCAGCTCTACTTCGCGACGATCTCGACCGCGCTTCCGCACATCAAGGCGGGAAAGCTGCGCGCGCTCGGCGTGACGAGCAGCAAGCGTTCGACCGCGGCGCCCGAGTTTCCGACGATCGCCGAAGCCGGCCTTCCGGGTTATCACCACCAGTCATGGGTGGGGATGCTCGCACCGGCAAAAACGCCGCGGCCGATCATCACGAAGCTCAACACCGAAGTCGTGCGTATCGTGCAGTCGCAGGAAGTGAAGTCGCTGCTCCTGCGCGAGGGACTGGAAGCGGCGGGCGATACGCCGGACGAGTTCGAGAAGGACATCAGGGACGAGATCGTGAAATGGCAGAAGCTCACGAAGGCGGCGGGCATCAAGCCCGAATGACCACCCCGTCGCCTTCGGCGCCACCCCTCCTCATGCAGGAGAGGAAAGATGTTTCCCGGCTCTGATGAGGGGATTGCCCGGGAGCGTCAGGATGATGTTCCCCTCCTCCGGTGAGGAGGGCTGCCGACGGTATCGGCGGGTGGTGAAGAGACATGCATCCGTTAGACACCTTATGTGAGCTGGTGCAAGGCGCGCGCCGCGGCATCGCATTCACCGGCGCCGGCATCAGCACCGAGAGCGGCATACCCGACTTCCGCGGCCCGCAAGGCGTGTGGACGACCGAGACGCCGGTCATGTACCAGGACTTCATGTCCGACCGCGCCGCGCGCGTGCGCGCCTGGGAGCGCGGGGTGCGCATGTACCACCGCTGCAAGAGCGCGCGCCCCAACGAGGGTCACCTCGCGCTCGCCGAGCTCGAGCGGCGGGGGCACATCAGAGCGGTCATCACGCAGAACATCGACGGACTGCATCTCGACGCCGGCAGCACCCACGTCGTCGAGCTGCACGGCACCAACCGCTACAGCGCCTGCCAGCACTGCGGGAAGGAATGGACGACCGCGGAGATCGTCGCGCGCGTGGAGCGCGGAGAAGCAGCGCCCGAATGCGAGGACTGCAGCGGGCCGATCAAGACACGCACGATTTCGTTCGGTCAGTCGATGCCGGAGGCGGAGATGCGGCGCGCGGCGGAGCTCTCGATCGCGGCGGATCTCTTCATTGCCGTCGGCTCGTCGCTCGTCGTGGAGCCCGCGGCGTCTTTCCCGCGCATCGCCAGGCATTCCGGCGCAAAGCTCGTCATCCTCAACAACCAGGAAACGCCGCTCGACGATATCGCCGATCTCGTGATCCGCGAGAGCATCGGCGCGACGATGCGCGCGCTCCTCGCGCGGCTCTAATCCTTGTCGGGGCGGCAGGTGGTCTCGGGCTTGAGTCCCTTGCGCTTCTTCTTCGCGCTCGCCTCGCCGTTCTCGAGATAGCGCCCCTCGGCCGCGCGCTTCGCCGCCTCGTCCCACTGCGGCAGCCAGTCGCCCAGCGGCGCGCTGCACCACGGCGACTGCGGTCTCAGCTTCGGCAGCCCGAGCTCCTCCCATATCCTGCGCGCGCGCTCCATGTATTCGCGCTTCGGCAGCGCGAGCGGGGGCAGCTCCTCTTTCGCCGTCGCGTCCATGAGAAGCGTCGCGTCCTCGTGGTCCGACTCGTGCTCACGCTCGGGACCGTGCCCGCCGCTGCGGTGCGGTAGCACCTGCAGATCGTTCGCCGGATCCATGCGGAAGGCAAGCGCCCAGAAGATCGCGTCGGAATTGTCCGGATCGATGTCCTCGTTCACCGCGATGCAGATCTTGCCGCAGTCGGCCTTGAAGCTGGAGGCGCCGTAAAGCGCGCGCCAGATCTCCGAGCGCGGCGCGCCCTTCTCCACCGTGATGACGATGACCCGCCGCACCGCCGTCAGCCGCTCGTGCAGCTTCACGCGCTTCACCGCGCGGATACCGAGCGTGTTGCGCAGATGCGCGAGGAACATCGGCTCGTAGGAGACGCGCTTGATCGCGCTCGACTCGCTCGGCGTCACCTGGCTGATATAGGAGGCGACGATCGCATCGCGGCGATGCGTGATCGCGGTGACGCGTAGCGGCATGTTGAACTGCTCGAGCGCGATGTGGCCGTGCGACTCGCCAAACGGACCTTCGGGCTCGAGGTACTCGGTGTCGATCATGCCTTCGATCACGATCTCCGCTTCCGCCGGCACGAGGAGATCGACGGTCTTCCCGCGCACGACACGGATCGGCTCGCCGGCAAGACCGCCCGCGACGCCGATCTCGTCCACGTCGAGCGGCAGCTTCATCGGCGCGACGTACGCGACGCACGGCGGACATCCCAGCGCCACCGCGCACGGCATCTCGCGAAGGCCGCGCTCCTGGTACTTGAGATAGTGGCGGTATCCACCCGCGCCGCCGATGCGGGTCGCCATGCGGATCACCATGCGGTCCGAGGCTTTGAGCCCGGCGCGATACGTGCCGTGGTTCTGGATGCCGGTCTCGGGATCGCGCGTGATGACGTTGGTCGCGGTGAGCGTCGGCGCACTGTCGAAGCCCGGCGTCGAGACCGGGATCGGCAGCGCATCGAGGCCGTTGCCCTCGCCTTTGAGGGCGTCCCCGGTAATCACGACTTCCTGGCACGCTGCGTTCTCCACGATGCGCGGGGCGATGGGATTCGCGATGGCTTGCGCCCACTTCGCCTCGATTTCCTCGACCGCCGCGCGCATGCCGATGCTGTAGATCGCCGCGTTGCCCGCGAACGCACCCACGACCACGGGGAACCGGTACTTGCGACCGCGGCCGTCGACGACGTTCGTGAAGAGAAATGCGCGCCGCTCGTGCTCCTCGATGCCGCCGACGAACTGCCAGCGCACGAGGGGGTGCAGCTCCGCGTCCTTGTCGATCGGGCGATCGATCCTCAAGAGCAGGCCTGCCGCGTCGAGCGCTTCCAGGTGCTCGTGCAGATCGCGGTAGCTTCGATCGTTCCGGCTCATCGCGTCACGTGCGGGTTACCGCGCTTGTGTCCTGGATTCCGGAGTACTCCGGAATGACGGTTTCCTGCGTAGGCGGCTTCCCATGTACATCTGCTCATCAGCGTGCAGCCCCAACCGGCGTGGGCGGGAAGGCCCACCGATCCTCGATGATGCGGCGGTTGAGGAGGTTCGCGCACGCCATGAGCACTTCCAGGTTCGGGGTCGGGACGCCGGTCACGCGCGCGATGTCGATCACGGCATTGTCGAGCGCGTCGAGCTCCATCGGCCGGCCGGCGCGCACGTCCTGCAGCGTCGAGGAAGGAATTTCCACGCGCTTTTCCGAATAGGCGACCATGTCCTGCGGGTTCATGTCCGGCACGACGCCGACCGACTTCGCCACCGCCAGCACCTCCTCGATCAGCGCGATCGCGAGCTTGCGCGTCTGCGGAAACTTCACCACCTGCAGCGCGGAGGACTGCGTGACGGCGCCCAGCGGATTGAACACCGCGTTCGAAAGGAGCTTGCGCCACTTGAACATGCGGATGTCGTTTGTAATCGTTACCGGAAAGCCCGCCGGCTCGATCGCGGCCTTGATCGCTTCGAGCCGCGGCGTGATGCGGTTGTCGATTTCACCGATCACCAGCCGGTCGGTTGCCTGGTCCGCAAGGACGATGCGCCCGGGCTCGATGAGATTGGCCGGCTTGTAGGTGACGGCGCCGATCACCGCATCGAGCGGGATGGTGCGCGCGATGATGCCTTCGGGATCGAGCGAAGGAAGCCGCGTGCCGCGCAGCGGCGAGTCGAGTTTCTCGAAATACCACCACGGGATGCCGTTCTGCGGAAAGATCAGCATGCCGCCCGGCGCGGTGAGGCGCGCGAGATGCGCAGCGTTTTCCGCAATGTGATGCGCCTTGATCCCGACGAAGATCAGGTCGTACGGGCCTTTCTCCTCGCCCGCACGGCAAACCCGCACGCGGATCGGATCGCCGCGCCCGCTCCTGGCACTTTCCAGCACGATGCCTTTGCGGGCGAGCGCGTCATACTGCGCGCCGCGCGCGACGAGCGTCACATCGGCTCCCGCAGCCGTCAGGATGCCGCCGAGATAGCCGCCGATGGCGCCGGCGCCGAAAATGAGTATTCGCATGGCGTTCGATGTTCCGCGATATGATGAGCACGCAAATCCGCACCGGCTCGCACGCGCGGCGAGTGATCGTAGACGATCTCTCCATGCGCCGCAACAAACAGTGCCCCGGAATAATGCGCGCGCCTTCTCTGTTGGCGGCACGCGCGGGAACGAAAGATCGGTTTCTCCCTCGAAAGGCAAAGCGCCATGAAAAGACTCTGTATCGCTCTGGTGGCCGGCGCGCTGTCGGCCGGGTCAGCGTATGCGCAGGACACCGTGCGGGTGCGCGGGACCGTCGAATCGTTTGACGGCAAGGTGCTCACCGTGAAGATGCGCGGCGACCAGTCCACGCGGGTGATCGTCGGCGACAGGACAGAGATCGTGTTCACGCAGCCCATCACGATCACCGACATCAAGCCGGGCGACTTCCTGGGCGTCACGTCCGCGAAAGGCCCCAACGGCATGCTGACGGCGTTCGAGATCCGGCGCTTCCCCAAGCCGGTCAATCCCGGACATCGGCCGTTCGACGGCCGCGACGACCAGACGATGACGAACGCGACAGTGTCCGCGGTGGTACAGGCGACGAAGGGCCGTGAACTGACGCTGACCTACGACGGCGGTGCGCAGAAGATCGTGGTGCCGGAGAACGCCGCCATCTCGATGCTCGTGCCCGGCGAGCGAGCACATCTCGTGCCGGGCGCGATCGTGAACTTGACCGCGACGCCGGGCGCGGATGGGCAGCTCGCGGCGCGCCGCATCCAGGTGAGCAAGCCGCAACCGGCGCGCGGCTAGTCGATCCGCATCCCCACTTCCTTCACCACCTTCGACCAGGTGGCGAGCTCGTTCTTCAGAAACGCGCGGAATTCGTCGGGCGTGTTGCCCACGAGGTCGGCGCCGAGCCCGCTCACGCGCTCCTTCACTTCGGGAATCGCGAGCGCCTTGACGACCGCCTGATGCAGGCGGTTGACGACGGCGGGCGGCGTACCGGTCGGGACCATCACGCCGTTCCACTCGATCGCCTCGTAGCCGCGCACCCCCGCTTCATCGATGGTCGGTATGTCGGGAAGCGCCGCATTGCGCTGCGCGCGGCTCACGCCGAGCGGAACGAGCTTGCCCGTCTTGAAGTGCTGAATCGCGGAGGGAATCGTCGCAAAGAGCACCGCGGTCTCGCCGGCGACGATCGACACGACCGCGGGACCTCCACCCTTGTACGGCACGTGCACCATGTCGATGCCCGTCATGTACGTGAAGCGCGCGGTGGCGAGGTGGTTCGCGCTGCCGTTGCCGGCTGACCCGTAGTTGAGCGTGCCGGGCTTTGCTTTCGCGAGGACGATCAATTGCTTCACCGACCGCGCCGGCACCGAGGGATGGACCGACAGCACCATGGTGACGATCGAGACCAGGCTCACCGGCGCGAGATCCTTTTCGGCGTCGAACGGCATCTTCTTGTAGAGCGTCGGATTGGCGCCATAGGCGATGTTGGCGACGCCGACCGTATAGCCGTCGGGCGGTGATTTCGCGACGAGATCGAGGCCCACGGTCGAAGCCGCGCCGGGACGGTTCTCTATGAGCACCTGCTGGCCGAGGTTCTCGCTCAGTCGCGGCGCCAGTATGCGGAACACGACGTCGGTCGAGCCGCCGGGCGCGTAGGGCACGATGATGCGGATCGGCTTTGCGGGATAGGTCTGCGCGGCGGACGGCGCAGCCTGCAGCACGGCAGCGCCAGCCAGCACCGGCGCAATCCACGCGAATCTCATGGGCATCTCCTCCTTCGTTTTGCTCGTCCGGCCAGCTTACACCAATACGCGCGCTCACTGCGGCTGGATACCGGCCTCCGCCATGATCTTGCGGTAGCGCGGAATGTCGCGCTTCAACCGCGCGGCGAACTCTTCCGGCGTGTTGGCGATGATCTCGTTGCCGCGCGCGGCGACGATGTCGCGCGTTTCCCTGCTCTCCAGGATGCGCACCGCTTCGCGATGGACCGTGCGCACGACCCGGTCCGGCGTCCCCTTCGGGGCGAGCAGCGCGTGCCAGTTGCCGAATTCGTAGCCCTCGAGCCCCTGCTCCTGCATCGTCGGCACCTCCGGCAGCATGGGGGAGCGCTTCGCCGTCGTCACGCCATACACCTTCATCCTTCCCGCCTTGATGTGCGGCGTGATCACGGGAATGGAGAGCAGCGCGACTTCCACTTCGCCGGACATCACGGCCACCTCCGAAGGCGAGCTGCCCTTGTAGGGAATGTTGTTGAGCCTGATGCCGGCCGCGTGCTTCAGAACTTCGGTCGCAACTGCGCCGTTCGCGCCCGCGACCGCGATGTTGATCCTGCCGGGGTCCTTCTTCGCGGCGGTGACCAGCTCCCTGAAGCTTTTCGGCCCAAATTTCGGGCTCGCGACCAGCGCGGTGCCGGCCGATACGAGCTGCGTGATCGGAACGAAATCGCGCAACGGATCGTAGGGCAGGCTCCTGTAGAGCCCCGTGTTCATCACCATGGTCCCGATGTTGCCGATGAGCAGCGTATTGCCATCGCCGGGCGATTTCGCGGCGATCTCCGTCGCGAGGATGCCGTTCACGCTCTGGCGATTGTCCACCACGACGTTCTGGCCGAGCGCCTCGCTCAACTTCGGCGCAACGAGGCGTGCCGCAAAATCGGACGGCCCGCCGGGCGGCGAAGGCACGAGGAGGCGCAGCGGGCGCTTCGGCTCCTGCGCCGAGGCTGGAGCCACGTACGCCCCCGCCATACCGATCAACATCAGGCTCACCGCAATGACTCTTCCGAAAGCCGTCATGTCTTCCTCTTTTTCTTCGAATCCGACCTGGCGCGACCGAATGCCAGTTTAACAGCCCCGAATTGCCTGAAGTGGCTCGGCAGGTTAACGTGTCGAGGCGCCGAGGTCGGGAATCCGCAGGAATGCCGGCGCTTCGATTCCGAGGAAACGGCAATGTACGTACCGCGACATTTCGAGGAAACGCGCCCCGAAGAACTGCACCGGCTGATCCGCGATTATCCTTTGGGAACATTCGTGCTCAACGGGCCGACCGGGTTCGGTGCCCACCATCTGCCGTTCGAGCTCGACGCGGACGCCGGACAGCACGGCCGGCTGATCGCGCATGTCGCGCGCGCCAATCCCGTATGGCAGGAAATCCGCAACGGCGATGAAACGCTCGTGGTCTTTCACGGCGGTGACGCCTACATCTCTCCGAACTGGTATCCGAGCAAGCAGGAGACGCATCGGCAGGTGCCGACGTGGAACTACCGCGTCGTGCACGTGCATGGCAAGGTGAGCGTCCGCGACGACGAGCGCTTCGTGCGCGGCGTCGTCGCCCGTCTGACGCGCACCCACGAAGGCCGCACCGGGGCGGCGCGCCCGTGGCGGATGGCGGATTCGGAGAAGGAATACATCGACCGCATGGTGACCGCCATCGTCGGCATCGAGATCGAGATCGTGCGTATCGTGGGCAAGTGGAAACTGAGCCAGAACAAGGAAGCGCGCGATCGCATTGGCGCCGCCGAGGCGTTGCGCGCGCGCGGCGAAGCGACCATCTCGACCGCCATGCTGAACGTCTCCGGTAAGGCCTGACGCACGAGCCCCACTGCACGAGGCGCGATTTCTCTGAGCGTAGGAAGCTTATCCCCTCCTTGCTCAAGGAGGGGAAGATGACTTTTCCCCTCCTCCGACGAGGAGGGGTGGCTGCGAAGCAGCCGGGGTGGTGTTTCCCCTCCTCCGACGAGGAGGGGTGGCACCGAAGGTGACGGGGTGGTACGAGTCCTCCACAGAGCGCCCTCTGGTCTTGTGTCAGAATTACGTATTGAACCGTTACATCGACAAGGAGCTGAGATGCCGCGCATTCCGTATGTGAATCCCGCGTCGATCACCGATCCCGAGATAGAGGGCTATCTCGATCTCGCGCGCCGCGAAGGGACGCCCCGGCCCGAAAGTCAGGCGATCCGCGCGCACAACCCGGCTGTCATCCGCGCCTTCTCGCAAGCCTGGGACCTCACCTTCCGTCATGGCGTCTGCGATCACCGCATCAAGGAGCTGTGCCGGGTCTACGTGTCGAAATCGATCGACTGCGAGTACTGAGGGGTCCAGCGCTCCGCCCAGGCTGGGCGGAAAGGCCTGACCGAAGACCAGTACGACGAGCTGCTCAACTTCGAGAAGTCGTCGAAGTTCACCGAGCGCGAGAAGGTGGCGTTGACCTACACCAGCGCGATCATCTGGAACGCCGACATCGCGGACGACGCGCTGTGGGAGAAGCTGCACAAGCACTTCACTGTGCCGGAGCTGGTGGAGCTCGGCTTCTTCATCGCGTTGACACTCGGCCAGCAGCGCTGGATCAAGACGCTCGGAATCGGGCACAGCGAGGTCCTGGCGGACACGACGGCTGGCCTTGCGCCCGCCGCGGTTCCGCACGCCGCCTGACGATCGACAGCGCGGGCCGCGCCGCTCTTGACGGCTCATAGGCGAGAGGAAGAAAGTCGAGCCGACCTGGTACCCCGGCGCTTGCGCGCCACCCCTCCTCATCGGAGGAGTGAATCACCACCCCGCCCACGCAGTGGGCACCCCTCCTCATCGGAGGAGGGGAACACCACCCCGGCGCTTGCGCGCCACCCCTCCTCATCGGAGGAGGGGAAAAGGGCGTCAGCTTCCGCCTGCGCCGGTCGTCTTCAGCACGTTCGCGCGCGTCTCGACTTCCGCGCGCACGAGCGAGTCGAGTTCCGCCGGCGTGCTTGACTTCGGCACCGCGCCCTGGCTCACGATGCGCTCGCCCACCTCGGCGAGCTTGAGGATCCGCGCCACTTCACGCGCGATCGCTTCCACCGTCCTGCGCGACGTCTTCGCCGGTGCCCAGAGGCCGAACCAGCCGTCGTACTTGAATCCGGGCAGCGCCGATTCCCCGAGCGATGGCACTTCCGGCAGGAGCGGCACGCGTTCTGTGGTAGTGACGCCGAGCGCGATCAAACGTCCGTTCCGGATGAGCGGCAAGGCGGGCATGACCGGCGACAGATAGTAATGCACGCGGCCGGTCATGGTGTCGGTGAGCGCTTCAGGCGTGCCCTTGAACGGGACATGGACGACGTCGATGCTCGCGGCAAGCTTGAAAAGCTCGCCACTGTAGTGCGTCCCGCTGCCGACGCCGGACGAAGCGAAATTGATCTGCCCGGGTTTCTGCTTTGCGAGCGCGATGAGCTCTTTCGCGGTCTTGATACCGAGCCCGTTCCCGACGACGAGCACGTTCGCCGTGCTCGCGACCTGTGTCACGCCGGTGAAATCGCGCAGCGGATCGTAGGGAAGCTTGAGCCCCAGCGCGGCGCTGGTCGCAAACGCCGAGGAGCTGAGAAGCAGCGTATGGCCGTCCGGCACGGAGCTCACCACGATGCCGCCCGCGATGGCGCCGCCCGCCCCGGGTCGGTTGTCCACTACCACCTGCTGGCCCCAGCGATCGAGGAGCTTCGGACCGATCAGGCGCGCGAGCATGTCGCTGTTGCTGCCGGGCGTAAAGGGAATGACCATGCGGATCGGGCGGACGGGATAATCTTCTGCTGCGGGCGATGCCCGCTTCTGCGCAGCCGCGGGCTGCAACAGGGCGACGAGCATCGATAACGCAGCAGCGCTTACTGCGATACGCATGACCTCCTTCTTTGCTTCCCTACCCTCCCCCGCGCTGCGCGCAAGGGAGGGAGCCGTACGACTTGCGTTCAACCCTTCTCGAGCCGCGCTATGCGCAGGGGAGGAAACCGCATTCCCTTGCCTTTCCGTATGCGAGGCTGTTCCTGAGTGAGCGATCTATTTTTTCGAGAGGCCGATGGAGTCGATGAACTCCTTCTGCGTGGCGCGCTGCTCCGCGAGATACTTCGCGAATTCGGCGCTGCCCATCCAGCGATCCTCGTACATGTTCTTCTTCGAATATTCCTGCCAGAGCTGGCTCGCGTGCGCCTTCCTGAGGATGCCTTCCATCGTCGCGACGGCTTCCTTCGGCACCCCGGACGGCATGCCGAATCCACGCCCGGTCCCGATCTCGACCTTGTACCCCAGCTCGGTCAGCGTCGGCACATCGGGCAGCGCGGGCATGCGCTTCTCGGTGGTCACGGCGAGCACGCGCATCTTCCTCGCCTCGATGTGCGCCCACGCCTCGCTCACGTTCTCGGTCGTGAACGGTACGTGCCCCCCCAATACCGAGAGCACCGCCTCCGAGCCCGCTTTGAACGTGACGAACTTGAACTTCGCTCCGGTCTCGCGCTCGATGCGCCACAGCGTCTGCCTTCCAGTCCCCGTCGCCGAAGTGACGGCGCACACGATCGCCTCGGGCTGACTCTTCGCGTCATCCACGAGGTCCTTGAAGGTCTTGTATTTGGACTCCGTGGGGACGATCACACCCTGCGGGTCACGCGCGAAAAAGGCGAGCGGCGTGAAGTGCTCCAGCCCGAGGTCGAGATCGGCGCGCGAGATCGCGGTCACGAACGAGCCGGTCGCGATGGTGAGAATGGTGTGCGGGTCCCCGCGCTTGCTCTTGACGTAATTGAACGCCACCGTGCCCGCGCCGCCGGTGCGGTTGGAGATGATGATCGGCTGCGAGACGAGCTTCTCCCGGTTGAGAATTTCCTGGATCAGCCGCGCGAACACGTCGGTGCCGCCACCCGGATTTACGTGCACCACGAGCTCGAGCTGCTTCGAGGGATAAACCTGCGCGAGTGCCTGCGGTGCGATGGCCGCAGCCGCCAGCAACATGCATGCGCGCGCGAGGCGCCGCAGAAACGTTTTGTTCATGTTGACTCCTCCTCTGGGTGGGGACAGACCACGTTTTTGTGATGTAAAAAACGTGGTCTGTCCCCATTACTTCAGTTCCTTCAGTATGCCGGCCCGGGCCATGATCTCGCGTACCGCGACGCGCCGCTTGTCGAACGCAGGCACGATCTCGTGCGGCGGGATGTACTCCCAGCGCGTGTTCCGCTCCTGCGCGAATTTCACGTACTCGGGGTCCTTCGCCGCCTTCTCGATCGCCGCGACGAGCACCTTCACGACCTCCTTCGGCATCTTGGGCGGGCCCATGACGAAGTTGGTCGATTCCCAGCTCACGTCGTAGCCCAGTTCCTTCACCGTCGGGATCTTGTCGTACGGCGCGGGCGCGCGCCCTTCGCCGAGCGTCGCGAGGAACTTCACCTGACCGCTGTCGACCATGCTCTTCGCCGAGCCGAGCGCGGCCACCCCGAGCTCGGCATGACCGCCGGCGACCTGCGCTACCGTCATCGCACCCGCGCCGGGCTGCGGGATGGTGTTCACCTTGATGCCGGTGCCGCCGATGAACCACATCGCGGCAACCCACCAGCTCTGCCCGACTCCGGCAGTGGACATGTTGACCTTGCCCGGATTCGCTTTCGCGTACGAGATCGCGTCCTGGATGGTGTTGAAGCGCACATTGGTCTTGGCGGAGGCGATGACGATGGGGAAGAACGTCGCGTAGGCGCCGAGGTGCGTGAAGTCGTGGTAATCGAGCGGCGAGACACCCTGGAGCTTGTTGGTGATGATGGTCGCCGAGCCCCAGCCGATGGTGTAGCCGTCGGGACGCGCGGCGTGGATCTCGCGATACGCGATCGAGCCGCCGCCGCCGGGCTTGTTCACGATCACGATCGGCTGTCCCAGCATTTTGGAGACGCTCTGCATGATGGGACGCACCAGCACGTCGCCGTCGGCGCCGGCCTCGACACCGACGATGCACATGATGGGCTTCACCGGATATTTGTCCGCGGCCTGCGCAGCACTGAAAGCGCCGACGAGGCCCGCAGCGAGCGCGGCGCTCAGAATTGCGGATGTCTTCATGGTCCTCTCCTTTTCCTTTCCTAAATCTTCTGCTCGGCCTTCAATTCATACAGCCGGCGCGGCCGCGCGAGCCGGTAGGCGATGAAAGCACCGGCGACGGCCAGCAGCACGACGGCGAGCGGCCGGCCCGCGATCAGGCCGAGATCGCCCTTGAACATGAGGAGCGTCTGCCGCAGGCTGTTCTCGGTGGTCGGCCCGAGCACGACACCGATGATAAACGGGGCGATGGGATATTTCCATTGACGCAGGAAATACCCGATCACGCCCGCGATGATCATCACCCAGACGTCGAAGAGCGAGTTGCGCACGCTGTAGACGCCGACGAGACAGACGATGCTGATGATGGGGAGCAGGATCTGCGGACGGATCGTCGCGATGCGGGCGAAGACGCCCACCAGCGGCAGGTTCAACACGAGCAGCATGAGGTTCCCGATGTACATCGCCGCGACGAATGTCCAGAACACCTCCTGGTGCGTCACGAACAGCATCGGTCCCGGCTCGACGTTGTGCATGCGCAGGCCCGCGAGCATGATCGCGCTCGGCGCCGCGAACGGTATCCCGAGCGTGAGGAGCGGTATCATGGAGCCCATCACCGCGCTGTTGTTCGCGGACTCCGGCGCGACCACGCCCTCCACCGCGCCCTTTCCGAAGCGCTCCGGCGTGCGCGAGAGCCGCTTTTCCACGGCGTAGGCGACGAAAGTCGAAATGACCGTGCCCGGTCCGGGCAGGAGCCCTACGAAGAACCCGAGCGTCGAGCCGCGCAGCATCGGCGCGATCGAGCGCTTCACTTCCTCCCTGCTGGGATAGAGCTCCCGCAGCCTCACCTTGCTCACGGCGGGCCGGACGTACTTCTCCACGGCGATCCTGAGCACCTCCGAAATGCCGAAGAGCCCCACCGCGATCGGCAGGAAATCGATGCCGAGCATCAGCTTTTCGATGCCGAAGGTGAAGCGCGGATAGCTGTCCATCGGGTTGATGCCGATGGTGCTCAAGAAGAGGCCGAACGCGATCATGAGCGCGCCTTTGAGCGGCGCATCCGCCGAAAGGCTGGAGAGCAGCACGAAGGCGAGGATCATGAATGCGAGGAATTCCGGCGGCCCGAACGAAAGCGCCGCGTTGCCGAGGACCGGCGCGAAGAGCTGCAGGCCGAGAATGCCCATCGTGCCCGCGACGAAGGAACCTGCCGCGACGAGCGCGAGCGCCGCGCCCGCGCGGCCCTGTCGCGACATCTGGTAGCCGTCGATGCAGGTGACGACGCTCGCCGCCTCGCCCGGAATGTTGACCAGCACCGAAGTCGTCGAGCCGCCGTACATCGCGCCGTACCACACGCCGGTCATCATGATGAGACCCGTGGTCGGGCCGTAGGGCAGCGTGAACGGCAGCATGAGCACCATGGTTGCCGTCGGCCCCAGCCCGGGCAGCACCCCGACGATGGTGCCGACCACCACGCCGACGAAGCACGCGATCAGGTTGACGGTGGTGAGAGAGTTGGCAAAACCGTTGAGAAGTAGCCCGATCGCCTCCATCGCCCGCCTCTATCCCAGGATTCCGCGCGGAAGATCGATGTAGAGCCAGTAGTCGAAGAGCAGGTACACGAAGAACGCCGTGCCGACCGACACGGCGAGCGGCCTCACCCAGCCTTCGAGCCTCATGATCTTGCAGAACGCCCAGGTCGCGGTGAGCGTCACGAGCACATAGCCCAGCACCGGCATCGCCAGGATCCACAGGCAGAACGTGAGCGTCATGAGCGCGAGTGTCATCGCCGCACCGCGATCAGGCAGCGCCGGCGCGGGCTGCGCCTCGAGCAGCAGGATGAAGGAAAAGACCACGATCGCCACGCCCAGAAAGAACGGGTAGAGGCCGGGACCCGGCTGCTGCATGCTCCCGAAACCGTAGCCCCAGGAGACGGCGCTGATCGCCGCCCCGAGCGCGAGCAACACCCCGATGAAGAGCGTTTCCGATTTGACCTTCGACATGCAGGCGCGCGCTTCAGCTCACGCGGCGGGCTTGCGCTTCAGCAGAAAGGTCTGGATGCCTTCCTGCACCACCTCGCCGCGCTGGTTGATGACGCGCAGCTCACGCTTCATCACGCCGCGGTCGGGACGCGAGGTCTCGCGCTTCTCCAGCACCTTGATCCAGGCGTGAATCGTGTCGCCCGGCCGCACCGGCTTGGTGAATTTGAGGCTGTCGAAGCCGAGAAAGGCGACGAGCGTGTCGTCGTAGAGGTGCAGCTGGAAAAGCAGTCCCGCCGCGATCGCGTAGACGAGCGGCCCGTGGGCGATGCGCCCGCCGAAGACCGTCTGTTTGCAGTATTCCTCGTTGACGTGGAGCGGATTGTAGTCGCCGGAGAGCCCGGCGAAGAGCGTGATGTCCGCTTCGGTCACGGTGCGCGCGGGACTTTCGAATTCCGCGCCCACTGCCCACTCTTCCCAGTACATTCCGCGCATCGTTTTCTCCTTAGCCGATCACGGCTTCGCGGCGCAAGTCGGCGATTTTCTGCTGCGACAGGCCGAGCAGGGTCTGCAGCACGTCATCCGTATGCTCGCCGAGCCGCGGTGCGGGGCGCGAAGGTGTGCCCTCGAGGTCCGCAAACTTGATCGGGTTGCCCGGCAGCCGCACGAGGCCCACGTCGGGATGATCGTACTCGACGATCATTTCGCGCTCTGCGACTGGCGACTCGGCGAACGCACCGGCAAGATCGTTGACCGGCGCGGCCGGCACTTCGGCCGCACGAAGCTTCCGCAGCCACGCCGCGACGGTATCCCGGCGCATGATGTTTTCGAGCATCGGAACGAGTGTGGCGCGGTGCTCGAGCCGCTTCGGGTTCGTGGAAAAGCGCGGGTCGTCGGCGAGCGCAGGCTCTCCCAGCACCACGCACAGCTTGCGCCAGAAGTTCTCCTGGCGCGTCGCGATCACGAGATAGCCGTCCTTCGCCTGGAACGCCTGCCACGGCACGGTGAACTCGTGCGCCGAGCCCTGCGGCTTCGGCACTTCCCCCGTGCAAAGATAATGCGTCCCCATGTAGGACAGCAGATTGAGCATGCCGTCGAACATCGAAGTCTCGAGCCGGCAGCCTTTGCCCGTGCGCTCGCGCCGATAGAGCGCGGCGAGGATGCCCTCGCACGAGAATATGCCGCCGGAGAGATCGGCAAGCGGGATGCCGACGCGCGCCGGCGGCCGCCCGGGCTCGCCGGTGATCGAAAGGTACCCGCTGATCGCCTGGATGATGAGATCGAGCGCGGGGTAGTCCTTGTACGCGCCATCCGTGCCGAAGCCGGTGACCGAGCAGTGGATGATGCGCGGATTGATCCTGGAAAGCGTCGCGTAGTCGGCCTTGAGCCGCTCCAGCACGCCCGCGCGGAAGTTGTCGATCACGACATCGGACACCTTGACGAGGTCGTGGAAGAGCGCCTTTCCCGCGTCCGACTTGAGATTGATGACGACGCTCTTCTTGTTGCGGTTGAAGGTGAGGAAGAGCGTGCTCACGCCCTTGTACGGCGCGACCGAGGGTATGCGGCCCAGGTCGCCCTCGGGCGATTCGATCTTGATCACTTCGGCGCCGAGGTCGGTCAGGACCTGGCTGCCATAGGTGCCGGCGATGATCTGGCCGAGCTCCAGTATGCGCACTCCGTCCAGCGGCCGCATCTACAACCCCAGCCCGCGCGCGATGATGTTGCGCTGGATCTCCGAGGTGCCCGCGCCAATCGTCGCAAGCCTTGAATCGCGGAAGAAGCGCTGCATCGGATACTCCATGCAGTAGCCGTAGCCGCCGAGGATCTGCACGCCGAGATCTGAAATCGTCTTGTAGGTCTCGCCGCTGTAGAGCTTGACCACCGCCGCATCGTGCCGCGTCGCCCGGCCCTGCGCCATCAGCCATGCGAAGCGGTAAACGAGCATGCGCGCGATGTCGAGCATCACCTTCATGTCGGCGAGCTTGTGCGAGATCGCCTGGAACTGGGCGATGGGGCGGCCAAACTGCTTTCGCGTCTTCGCGTACTCGAGCGCATACTCGAACGCCGCGGCCGCGGCGCCGGTGCGCGCGGCGGAAAGACAGAGGCGTTCGTACCACAGGTAGGCGTCCACCGCCTCCCAGCCCTTGTCCACCTCTCCAAGCACCGCCGATGCGGGCACCTTCACGTCGGTATAGAACACCTGTGTGGTGCCGATCGCGCGCTGCCCCAGCGTTTCGATCTTGCGGATGTCGATTCCCGGGAGCTTGGTATCGACCAGAAAATTGGTGATGCCCTGCTGCTTCTTCTCTCCGGCGGACGTGCGTGTCACGAGCAGGCAGTAGTCGCTCAGATCCATGCCTGAGGTGAACACCTTCTGCCCGTTGATCACGTAGCCCTCGCCGGAGCGCGTCGCACGCGTCGCAAGCGCGGCGGCGTCCGAGCCGGACTGTGGCTCGGTAAGGCCGAAGCAGAACGACAGCTCGCCGCGCACGACTTTCGGGAGGAGCTTTTCCTTCTGCTCGCGGCTCCCGTGCAGCATGACGGCATAGCCGCCGTAGGTGAGCGTGCGGAAGAGCCACATCGCAAGCTCTTCGAAGTGACGCCCCGCCTCCTCGAGGAGGATCGCGAGCTCGATCGCGGTGCCGCCCGTGCCACCGTACTCGGGCGGAAATATCAACCCGAACCAGCCGTGCTTCGCGAGCGCTTCGTACGCTTCCCGCGGCGGGCGCGCCTCGCGGTCGCAGCGCTCCGCATACTCCGGCGGGCACACTGCGTCGAGCAATTCCTGAAGATGCGCGCGCAGCTGTTCCTGCTCGGCGGTGAACGAGAAATCCATCGCGGCTACCGGTCAAGCTTCACGAGATCGAGGACGCGCTTCGCGCGCTGATACATCGCGTAGTCCACGAGCCGCCCGTTCACCGTGATCGCGGCGGTGCCGGTCTTCTCGACCGCCTCGAACTGGCTCACCACCTGCTGGTAGTACGCGACGTCCTCCCCGGGCACGGCATAGGCGCGCCGTGCGGGCGCGATCTGCTTGGGATGGATCACGGTGCGCCCGACGTAGCCGAGCCGCGCGGAGAGCCGCGAGTCCTGGTAGAAGCCCGCCTCGTCCTCGAGATCGCTGAAGACGCCGTCGAGCGGCCACGGCTTGCCGGCGGCGCGCGTGTCGAGCAGCACCTTGGAGCGCGCATAGAGCAGCTCGGTGCCCTCGATCGACCAGCTGCAGCCGAGATCGGTCTGCAGGTCGCCGTCGCGCGCCACCCCGATGCAGGTGCTCGCGACCCGCGGCGACGCCGTGACGAGGTCGTAGCAGCGATGGACGCCGAGCGCGCTCTCGATCATGAGGACGATCTCCACCGTCCCCGACTTCATGCCTTGTGCTGCCTCGAGTCGCTCCAGCGTCGCCGCAGTGTGATGCACCTCTGCGACGGTTTCCGCCTTCGGCAGGAAGACCGCTTCCAGCCCGGGACGCACCACGCCGGCGAGGTCGTCGTCGAGCAGCCCCGTGCTCGCCGCGTTGACGCGGACGAAAAGGGCCGGACCGGTGCGGCCCGCCGCGCCGTCGATCGCGCGCGCGACGAGCGTCCGTGCCTCCGCCTTCGACGCGAGCGGCACCGAATCCTCGAGATCGAATAGCACGGCGTCGGCGCCCGCCTCCAGCGCTTTCGCCATGACGCGCTCCTTGCTGCCGGGAGCGAACAACGCAACCCGAACCGGTCTCATGTACTCTCCCTAAACGCCGTCCCTGTGACCTCGTTCATCGTCACACCGGCGTACGCCGGTGCCCAGGGACACACCGGATGCCGGCTGTCGCCGGCATGACGAGCGCCGATCGTCGTCGGGGCAGGCATCACGGTTTCAAATCGGGCGCGGAGCGGAAGTTGTAGGTCTTCATCCACGCCTCGACAGCACCCCGCTGCGGACGCTGATAGAGCAGCCGCTGGCTCGCCCTGAGCCCGACGGTGCGGGCGAGCTCCGCCATGCCTTCCGTCGTCTTGAGCAGCACCGCGTTGCAGTCGAGCACCAATGCGCCGTCCACTTCGTAGATCTTCTCGCGGCGGATGATGGCGTTCACCGTCGCACATGCGGCAAGGATCACCTCCGCGCCCTGCCGCGCGAGCCGGCGCGCCTCGTTGATGAAGGTGTCCGTCATGCGTCCCGGGCTCGAGAACGCCTTCTGCACTTCGTTGAAGTCGATGCCGAGATCGCCGAACGGGATGTGGCGCGAGGCGAGCCCGTACTCGAACGCCTTGCGGTCGTAGTACTGCGACTGCTTGGCGTGGAACGCGACGCCCGAGAACTTGTAGCCGTACATGCAGGCGGCGAGCATGCTGGTCTCGCCCAGGCCGAAGACGGGAATCGGCACGACTTCGCGCGCCTCCTGCATCGCGGGGTCGAGAAAGCAGCCGATCGCCACCGCGTCATAGCCCTGGTCGGCCGCCTGCATGATCTTGTTGAGCACGCCGCCCGGCCCGTAGCTGTTGATCGCGACGACCGCGTTGTAATGAAGATCCATCGACCCTTCGTCCACACCGTTGATGTGGACCTCGGTATCGGCACGCTTTACCCCATTCAGATGCTCGCCGAGTGTGGTGCGATAGTCGTGCAGGCGGTGGATCGGGGTGCTGCTCTGCCACCAGATCTTCATGTGATCTCCTTCCGGGCGACGTACCCGAGGCGGGCAGAATACGGCACGGGGCGCTGCATCGCTTGACCTGGATCAAAACTCGCGGTCACGCCTCGCTTCCGGGGGACTTCGCCGGAATGACGATCTGTGTCTGCGTCACGATGGCGGCCACCTTGCCGTCGCCGTTCTTCACCGTCGTCTGCCACACCGTCGTGGTGCGGCCGAAATGCAGCGGGATCGACACGGCTTTCAATACCGGGCCCTTCGCCGCCGCGAAGAAATTCGTTTTCGACTCGATGGTGCCGCTGCGGTGTCCCGGCGGCAGATTGAAGACGGCGCCGGTCGCGCCGACGATGTCGGCGAAGGCCATGATCGCGCCGCCGCTCACGCGTCCCGAGCGGTTGAGATGCATGGGCTCGATGTCCATCTCGGCGGTGACCTTCTTCTTCGTGAGCGCAGTGAGTCGGATGCCGAGCGCACGTGCCATCCCGCCCTGCATCACCGGCGACTCGGGAATCGGCTTCGTGCCCGGATCGGTTTTCGACCGCCTGCCTTTCGCCTTTGGCTTTCCTCCCGCCATTTCTCCGCTCCTACACCGCCACTTTGAATATCTTCTTGGGAATCGCGCCGTACACCATCAGCACGTTGTTGACCGCCTCGCCGATGCGGAAGTCCACCGCGAGGCTGCACAAGGCATAAGCTTCCGCGGCCGTCAGCTTCGCCCGCTTCTGGAGAAACACGGCGGTTTCGCGGACGGCGCAGTGCAGCGCCTTGTCGAGATCGGTGTCCATGCCCATGACGTAATGGTGCACGTCGTCTTCGGCGCGCGGCCACTTCATGTCGCGACCGGCACCCTTGTGAACGAGCAACTGAACCGTCGCCGCGAGCGAGATCTCGATCGCCGTGCCGTCCACTTCACCGTCGCCCTGCACCGCATGGCCATCGCCGATGTAGAACAGCGCCCCCTCATTGAACACCGGCAGATAGAGGATGGAACCCGCCGTAAGATGCCTGAAATCGATGTTGCCGCCGAACGGTCCCGGCGGCTTGGTGCTGACGCGCGGCGTGTCCTGCGGCGGCGCGACGGCGACGATGCCCATGAACGGCGCGAGCGGCACCTCGATGTTCAGCGCGAACAGCGCGACCCTGCGCGCGAGATCGAGCTTGATCACCTTCGCGGCGGGCTGGTCGAGCAAGTCCGGTGCCGCGCCCCAACCCGGACCGGTCGAATTGACGCCGTAGGGCACGCGGAAAGCGATATCCAGCATGCGAACTTCCAGCATGTCGCCGGGCTGGGCTTCCTCGACGTAGATCGGACCGGTGACGATGTGCGGGCCCGCCCCATCAGGGCGATTCATCGAGCGATGGATCGTTTTCGCGTCCTCGAGCACGTCCACCGGCGCGATACCCGCCGCGCCGAAGTACGCCGCCGGATCGTCTTTCGTATTGAGCCCCTGATGCGACACGGTATCGATGCGCACCGTCTGCCCGGACTTGATCCGCAGCACCGGCGCGCGGTCGGCGCGGATGTAGCCCCATTCCACCGTCGCCGGCGTCGAAGGCAGCGTCGCATCGACCGGGTAGCCGGGAGGAATCGGGCGCGGTTGAGTCATCGGGACGCCACGTCTGAAGGGGCGAGCGCGATGCTGCGCACAAGCACTGAAGCCATGGAAAGTGGGTGCGTGCGGGTTACAGCTCGATATTAGCACCGTTTCTCGGCGCTCGGCTGTCGGGACCCGCGCAAATCGACGACAATTCCGCTCGCGAACATTCAAGGAGGTGACCATGGACGAAGCGCTTTACCGGAAAGGCATGGCGACGCGGCGCAACGTGCTGGGTGAAGCCCACATTGCGAGACGCCAGGCGAGCGACGACCCTTACACCCGGCAGCAGAACGAGCTCGTGACGGAAATCGCGTGGGGCACGATCTGGTCGCGCCCACAGCTTCCGCTCAAGATCCGCAGCCTCGTCACGCTCGGCATGCTGGCTGCGCTCAACCGTCCCGACGAAACGAAAGGCCATATCGGCGGTGCGCTCAACAACGGCGCGACACCGGAGGAGATCGTCGAAGTGTTCGTGCAGGCGGCCGCGTACTGCGGCTTTCCGGCCTCGAACGGCTGCGTGCGGCTCGCAGTGGAGGTATTCAAGGAGCGCGGCCTCATCTGATATTCCCCTCCCCCGATGAGGAGTGCGCGCAGCGCCGGGGGTGGTGCAGCAGCGCGCCCCTACGACCACCCCGTCAACACAGTTGACACCCCTCCTAATGAAGGAGGGGAAGAGTTTTCCCCCTCCTCCGATGAGGAGGGGTGGCGCGAAGCGCCGGGGTGGTCACTCCGGCTTGATCTTGTGCTCGCGCACGACCTTGCCCCAGCGTTCCATCTCGCGCACGAGGAATTTCTGCAGCTCTTCGGGCTTGCTCACGACGAGATCCATGCCGAGCTGCTCGGTGAGCTGCTTGCGCACTTCCGGCAGGTTGAGCGCCTGGGTGAGCTCGCCATGGAAGCGATCGCGAATCGGACTGGGCAGGCCGGAGGGTGCGAAGATGCCCCACCATGCGAGCGCGGAGAATCCCGGGTAGCCCTGCTCGGCGAGCGCCGGCACGTCCGGTATCGCGTGCGAGCGCTTGTCGCCGGTCACCGCAATCGCGCGCAGCTTGCCGCCCTTGACGTGCGGTGTAAGCACCGCCACCGAGCCGATCGCCAGCTCCACCTGTCCGCCCATGGCGTCGGTCGTCATCGGGCCGCCGCCTTTGTAGGGAACGTGCACGAGCTTGAACCCGCCAGCCTGCTCGACCAGCGTCATCGTGAGGTGACCGAGACTGCCGCTCCCGACCGAGCCATAGGTCACCGTGTCGGGTTTCGCCTTCGCGGCTTTCACCACATCGGCAAACGTCTTGTAGGGCTTCGCCGGATTCGTGACGATCGCCATGGGCGCCGTGCCGACCAGCATGACCGGCGTGAAATCCTTCACAGTATCGAACGGCAGATTGGGAATCAGCGTCGGATTGACGGCGTGCGTATCGAAGACGAAGAGGAAGGTATAGCCGTCGGGCGGCGACTTGGCCGCAAGTGCCGCACCGATCGAGCCCGACCCGCCCGGACGATTGTCCACGATGAACTGCTGGCCGAGCGACGCGCTCAACCGTGCCCCGAGGAGCCGCGCGAGCGGATCCACGGAGCCGCCCGGCGGGAAAGGCACGATGAAGCGCACCGGCTTGACCGGCCACTTCACCTCCTGCGCAACTGCGGGCAACGAAGCGAGCCCGCACAGCGCGCCCGCCATGATCGCTGCAAACTGCCGTCGGGCTGAGTCAATCATCCTCTTGCTCCGGGCTTTGCGGAGCGCAGGATGATGTTACCGGGAGACGCTTGCTGTCAACCGCGCGGATCACCTCTCCGCGAGAGACAGAGGCGATGCGCCACAGTCCATGTTCGGACACGCCGCCCGCATCCGTTCGCCGTCCTCGCGCTCCAGAACCTCCAGGTTGTCCGCAAGCTCGTTCAGATTGACGGTCGCGCCGGGCGCGAGCACGTTACGCAGCGCCGCATCCGCGTCGTCCTGGTCCTGAACCGTCCACGCTTTGGCGTCCTTTACAGGACTCGCTTTTCCGTCCTTCGCGATGAGATCACCGTTCAGCACGATCGCCACCGCAAGGGCGCACAGCAGGCCGATGACGCCGACTTCAGTCGTCATTCTCCAGTTAGTCTTTTTCATCGCATGACTCCCCGTTCGAGTTGCGTTTTGGTGTGTGATGCTTCATTGGCCGGGACGCACGCCGTTCGCACGCGCCAGACGTTCCAGCTCCGGCCGGAGACCGATCGCCTGGTTGCAGCTCGCCGCCGCGCCGAGACGCTGGCACGCCGCGAGATGGAGGCTCGCGGCGATCGCAGGCTCGTGGATCGATTCGAAGAACCGGCGCGCTTCGGGCCGCATCGCCACCACGTACTCGGGGTCCTTCGCCATCGTGAAGCGGCGTGCGAGATTGCTGCATTCGCGCGCGGTGACATCCTTCCCGTTCATCGTTTTAAGACGCATCCTCGAGAAGCACACGGCATCCGCGACGCGCCTCAGCTCACCCCTGAACGAAGCCGGCACGGCGATATCCTGGTTTCCCATCCACAGCGGCAGCCCGCCCGCGTTGCGGCACGACTCGATGCTGCGGTCTCTCGCGCAGCCTTTCGCGGCATAGCGCATGGCATCCTCGTAGCGCTTCTCCGCCACCGCCTTTTCATAGGCGATGCCGCACGCAACGCCCCGTCTCGCCATCGTCGGCGTGGTGAAGCCCATTTCGCAGGCGAGCGCCGGAATGTCCGCCGGGCGCGCATCGAAATCCTCGCGAGCGTAGGTCTCGTCGAACGTGCGGATGTTCAGAACGCCTTGCGCACCCGCGATGCCGGAGAACCCCAGTGTCGCCGCAACAACCGCCAGCATCGCCATCCGCGTTTTCATCCTCGACTCCCCCTTTGAGAACCCACCGTTGCCCGGCTTACTTCACGATCAGCGCGGCGCCGCTCATGAGCAGCACCGCCCCCAGAATGCGATTGAACGTTTCCTGCACCACGCGCTCCGCCACCAGGTCGCCCAGCCGGGCGCCGAGAAGCATGAAGGGGAGTACGAGGAGGGTCAGGGCCAGTGCGTAGGCATCGACGATCCCGAGACCGCTGTAGCCGACCAGACGCAGCACGACCTGCACCAGCATGATCATGTTCATCGTCGCCCGAAAGGCATCGCGCGAAAGCCGCAGCGCTCTCAAATAGATCGCGTAGAACGGGGACGACGCACCGCCGAAGAGCGCCCCGATGACCGCGCCGCCGGTGTTGAGTACGGCAGAAACCGGCCACGGCACGTGTCTCGGCGGCTCGGCGGTGCGCTTTGCCGTCGCCAGAGCCCACAGCGCGTAGGCGATTACGAACACGCCGAGGGCCTTGCCGATGATGGCGTCCTCGAGCCTGGCGAAGAGGTAGACGCCGGCGATCACCCCGGTCACGATGAACGGCGCGATGCGACGCATCTCCCTCCACGAAACGATGCCCCAACTGCGCGCCCCGTGATCGGCCATCGAGACCAGTTGCAGGCTCGCGACGACCGGTATGACGGTTTGCAGGGGCAGCACCAGCGCGGTCAGCGGAACGGCGAGCGTCGCACTGCCGAAGCCCGCAGTGCTGCGCACGGCGAACGCAATCGTGATGACCAGCGCGCAGAAGAGAAAAGGGCCCGGATCCATTAAACCTGGGGCATGCGATGCGAAGCCGTGCCGTTTGCCTTATGGATTCCCGATCGGTGTCGCATCCTAGGAGCCGGCGTGCCATCATGATCGAGTGCGGAGCGCGCCGCATCCTGACCGTCACTGCCACCATCCACCTGCGGCAGCTTTATCAGTGCCGCGCTCGCTTGCGCCTCCGCCAGTAGCCAGTCGCGAAAGATGCTGATGTCTGGGTTTCGGGCATTGCTGAGCGGACAGACAAAGTAGTAATTTGCGGAAAGTGGGAAGGCGGGCCCGAATGGACACACAAGTTTGTTGGCGGCGATCGCCTCGCTTGCGATGAGGGTTCGGGCGAGCCCAACACCGGCGCCCTGCACCGCCGCCTGCAGCATCAAGTAGCGCGGGGTCAGATTGATGCGCCGCACGCCGGCAATGCCATGTCCCTCGGCGGCTCGCAGCCAACCTTCCCAGTCCCCGACTGGCTCGTCGTTGGATGGCTCATCTCCGCCATCGATCAAGGTGTGATGCCTCAGGTCCGCGATGTTTTGTAAGGGTGCCGGCCCCTTCACCAGCTGTGGACTGCACACTGGAAATACGTGATTGCCGCTCAAACGTGCCGCATACAGCCCGCTTTCGACAGCACGCGTATAACGGATCGCGACGTCGTGCTGGCCCAGTGCAAAATCGATCCGTGCCGGGCTCGCCGAAATCTGAAGGGAAATCTGCGGGAAAGACGCTACGAACTTCTCGAGTCTTGGAATAAGCCACCAGGCGGCCAAGGCGGGTGGCATGGAAATTCTCAAGACGCGCTCGCCCTTACCCTGGATGAGCCCCAAGGTGGCTGCCGAGACTTGCGCGAAGCCTGGGGAGATCTGCTTGAAGTACCGATCTCCTGCAGGCGTCAGCCGGATTCGCCGGTCCACCATGTGCAGCAACGGCATCCCGAAATAGTTCTCCAGCGCCCTGATCTGGTGGCTGATCGCGGATGGCGTGACATGCAGCTCGTGCGCAGCGCCCCGCAGACTTAATAGCCGCCCAACGGCCTCGAACGCGCGAATTGCGTTCAGGGACGGCATGCGCGCGTTCCTTGGGGCAGAGGAAGCCAAGGGTGCTTGCACGGGCACTTTCTCCTCGGTGACGAGGCTGTCAGTGCACTTTCCCCTCGCTGCCATGGGGCCCGGCCGCTCGCTCACTCGCGCACCCGGCGAAGCAGCGTGGGCGCCTCGGTTTCAGCGCGCGCTTCGTCGCTGTATCCGGCGGCTTGCGACTGCTGGGTGTAGAAGCGTGCACGGCGCTCCTCCCACAGACGCCTCGCTTCGACGATCGATGGCCGCTCGTGTCCCCGCAGCGCCACCTTGTCGGTTGTCCCGATCGGATCGAAGCTGCCAAACAGAGCAACGCCGACGATGATGAGCAAGCCGACTGCACACGCTGCAACGGCCGGAAGCCCGCTTTCAAGTTTCCCCGCCATCTCGACCCGAAGCTTCTGCGCTTCGTATTCGGTAAGCATCGGGCGACCCCTCCCGTGAACCTTTAGCGGCATGATGCGCGGACGATAAAACGCCCGCGGCGTCACGTGACGCGGGCGAAATGCGTCATATGCACACTTCTGCGGTCCGCCTGGCCGCAGGGATTACCAGTGGGAAGGGAGCTTCTTGAGAATGCGAATCTGCTTCGCGTCTATGGAGATATAGCCACCCGCGGAAAGGTCCCTGACGATGCGGCTCACCATTTCACGGGACCCGCCGATGCGGGCGGCGATTTCGTGTTGGGTCAGACGTTCGGGCACCACCAGAGTATTGTCCCGTTCCACCACGTTGTCATTGACGAACCTGACGAAGCGACCATACACGTCCTTCAGCGCGAGATCCTTGACCTTGGCTGTGAGGGAGCGCACCTTGCCGATGAGCTTGGCTATGAGGTCTCGGGCAAATTCGGGACGGGCCGCGAGCAACCCCTCGACATCGCTGTAGGGGATCACGAACATCCGGGCAGGTTCAAGCGTCATGATGGAGGCGGCACGCCGGCCGCCATCGAGTACCAGCTCCCCAAAATAGTCGCCAGCCCCAATCGTGTTTACCACCACTTCTCTTCCGTCCTCGCTCGTGACAAAGGCCTTGACCCGGCCGGAGAGCAGGACGTACAGGGAGTCCGTCTCGTCGCCTTCATTGACCACAATCGCATGTCTCGGAAACTGACGTACGACGCCATGCGGCGCAAGCTCGCGCAGCGAGGTCTCGTCCAGTCCCGCGAAGGGGCCAAAATATGCGGGCATGCCGGTTCAGGCAGAGGGAGTTCGTCAGCGGCAGTCTGGCATGGCGGGGGCGCCTTGCCAAGGCATTTTGCGGGCGGCTTGCCACGCCTTGTCGATCAGCGCACACTCGCGCAAAATTCGCCAACAAGAAGTGATTTGCCTCCGAGAGGAGGGCCAGGCCGATTCATTCGGAACTGGACATTACCTGCACTGCCGCGCGGCACTTGCGAGTATTCCTCCAGAAGCGGCGTTGCGGTGCGCCCGAACCGAAAGGGCATGTAGTCTTGGGGGAAGGCAATTTGAGCAATGTAATTCACCTGCGGCTTCGTGATGGGCATAACGCGGCTGAGATGCCATTGTCGGCGCGCCGCTGGGCCGCCATCGCAATGATGGATCTGGTCGGCTACACCAGTCAGGCCGAACTGGACCTCGCAGGGACACTCCGGCGTTGGGGGATGCTGCTGGAGTCGCATATCGAACCTGCCATCGATCGCTACCGCGGGGAGGTTTTCCGCTTGCTCGGCGACGGCATGTTGATCGCATTCCCGACGGCTCATGACGCGCTCGCGTGCGTCCTCGAAATCCAACGCAAGCTGGCGGTACAGGAGGGCGAATCGCTGCCCTTCAAGCTGCGCGGCGCTATCGACGCCGGTGAGATCGTAGTTTGGAAAGGCGACCTTCACGGAACTGCCGTAGTCATTTCCGCTCGCCTGCAGGAATTCGCCGCGCCGGGCGGAGTCATCGTCTCGGAAGCGATCAAGAACCTGGTATGTGACCGGGTTTCCGAGCCGTTCTGCGAGATCGGCGACCTTCAGCTCAAAGGCATAGAGCGCCGTGTACGTGCTTATAGCCTCCTCGAACGCCCTCCCGACTTTATCGCTCGCCAGCTCCCCTCGATCGCAGTTCTTCCTTTCGTCGAGGTGGACTCGCCGGAGGGCAGTTATTTTGGCGACGGCATGGTGGAGGACATCGTCAATGCGCTGGCGGCTATGCCGGAACTGTTCGTCATATCCCGGACTTCAACGCATTCACTGCGCGCCTGCGCCGAGGGAGATTTGGGCCGAATTCGTGAGAGTCTGGGTGTGCGCTATGTCCTTTCGGGCACCGTTCGCCGGGCGCAGCACAGGATCGTCATTACGGCCCGCCTGACCGACACGGAGAGCCTGCGGGTTCTGTGGTCGGACCGGGTCGACGGCCACTTCGACGACATCTTCGACTTTCAGGAGAGTATTTCGCGGCAGATCGTCGGAGTAATCGCTCCTCATGTGCGTGAGGCGGAACTGAAGCGCATCGCCCGTAAACGGCCGGAGAATCTGAACGCATATGACTGTTTCCTGCGGGGTCTTGATCTCGTATACAGGCTCAAGCCGGAGCAATTCAACGGCGCCAAGGCCATGTTCGCGCGCGCGATCGAACTCGACCCCAATTACGCAGTGCCGTATGCCTACAGCGCTCTGTGGCATGCGATCCGTATAGGACAGGGCTGGTCCGAGGATCCTGAAGCGGATCGGAATGCCGCCAGATACTTTGCCGAGGCAGGGGTAAATTGCAATGAACGCGATGCCGTTTGCCAGTCGGTTCGCGGGCACGTGGCCGCGATCCAGGACAAGGACTTCAAGCTCGCGATTGAATCTTTCAAAACTGCCATCGACGTAAGCCCGAACTCCGCGATGGCGTGGACGCGGTCCAGCCCGACTTACAGTTATCTCGGCGATTGGAAGGATGGACGGCTCCGAGCGGAGCGAGGCCTGCGGCTGGCGCCACTGGATAAGCACCTTTTCTACACATATACCGTGCTGGGCTTGGCGTCGTACACGGGTGAGGAATACGAGGAGGCGATCGAGTGGGGACGCAAGGCGCTCGTCGAAAATCCCTATTTCACGGCGAATCTGCGGTTTCTCTCCGCGTCGTTGGTGGCTGCGGGACGAAATGATGAAGCGCGGCAAGTCGCCGGGCAGCTTCTTCAGGTGGAACCCGGATTCCGCGTCGACAAGTTTTGTGCAAACTACGCGTACAAGGAGCCGGAACGGCGTAAGCTTCTTGCAGCCCATTTGAAGGCGGCAGGGCTACCAGAGTAAGAAACCCAAGGGGGAGGTTTGAACAAGACGATGAACGCCAATGCCAACGCAAACGCCAATGCAAATGCCAACGCCAACGCGAACGCCAATGCCGATGCCAACGCAGGCGTGAGCCTGCAATTCGCCGGAAATCGCATTCGCTTCAACAGCTACAAGATCGGCCGGCAGGCTTTCGATCCTAACCCGCCCGAGCTTATCGTTCCTAACCGTCCTGCACGCGGATATCCGGGATACGATGGCACGCCGAGTCCGGGTGGACACCGCCACGTGCGCTGGGACGCGGAGCACAAGGCGTGGCTGTATTTGCGCGAATTTGTGGAGCGCAGGCGAAACTGGTTTGCGGATATGGAGAAAGAAGCGGCCGGAATATGGCCCGGTTGGAAGACTACGCAGGAGCTGAACGACGCAGCGCTCCAAATTATCAATGCCGCGGGAGAGAGAGAGGACCGCTTCGCCGAGATCCTCGATCAGGACCCAGGCGAAGGATGTCTCAATTACTGGTACGGCATGCTGATGGTCGATGCCGGGCGCCACCCGAACACGTATCTCCTGATTCGAGTCGCCAGGAAAATCGGCGAGATGGCCGTAATGTGCCTCAAGCAGCATTTCAACGCGGCGCGTCCTTCGCAGCTCTGCCCCGCGATCGTTCCCATGATCGATCCACCATGCACGGCATCCTATCCCGCAGGGCATGCGCTGCAGGCTTACCTCATCTCCTTCCTCCTCGTCAGGGCGTTGCCCAATGTGCCCCAGTCGAGCCCCGCGCCGACGAAGTGGGATTCCACGCACACGGGCCTCTTTGCTCTCTCGCGACGGGTGTCCGATAACCGTCTGATCGCGGGATTGCATTTCGACATCGATAACGAGGCGGGATTCCTGCTCGCGAAGAAGCTTGATCGGATGCTGGGCGGCCTGCGGGGCCTTCGACAGTTGCTGGCTGCTGTCAGAGAAGAATTTCCCCAATACAGATAGCTCGTTCTGTAAAGGGCTCCAAGGATCTGCCGCGTCACACGCCGAAGCGAAGCCAGTGAATCCGAACGATCCGTACTACGTTGACCAGTGGGCGTTAAGGCACCTCGGCGCTCCCGATGCCTGGAGCTGCGCCGATCCGCATGCGCCTGAAGTCATCTTTGCGGTGGTCGATACCGGGATCGCCGCCGGCCATGAAGATTTGCAGTCGTGCGTGCTCGCCTGCGACACGGTGCTCGACATTCTGCGTGACGACGAAGACCACGGAACGCTGGTAACGGGAATAACCTCGGCCGCCAGAAACAACGGTCGCGGCATTGCCGGCGCCGCCACGGTCAAAATCGTTTCCATCAAGTTCTCGAGCGCTCAGTATTGGCCTCATCCCGACCGCGGCGCGGAAGCCATCGTACGCGCGGCGGATTTCGATTCGAATGACGCTCGAAAAAGGGTCATTGCTCTGCCTTGGGATGTGGGTTATGACAAAGGTAATCTCCGACGCGCTGTCGAATACGCAGGCACCAAAGATGCGGTCGTGGTCGTCGCGGCGGGCAATCATGCGCTCGACAACGACAAATACCCCAACTATCCGGCGAATTACGGATACATGGACCATGTCATCACCGTGATGGCGACCGCGCTGCACAGAAATCCCCGATGGCAGGTGAGCGACGACCGCAAGAAACATGTCATGACGGTTGAAGAACGCGCGTCATACTCGAACTTCGGGCAGAGAAGTGTCCACGTTGGCGCCCCGGGCAACGCCATTCTGAGCACCGCACCATACTTCGGAGGCGGCCCATCCGCAAGCCCGATACGCGTCGGATATCGCTACTTCCACGGGACGTCGGCGTCAGCGGCGCTCGTCGCGGGCCTGGTGGCGCTGGTTCGTGCGAATAATCCTTCGTGGAATGCCGCGCGGGTGAGAGCGCATGTGCTCAATTCTGCAAGACCCATTCCGGGGCTTGAAGGGTTCTGCGCGACCGGCGGTATCGTGGACTACGAAAAGGCCATTTGCCCGAACGCTGCAGCTCCCGTGTCGCGCCGGACAAGTCAGCGCGTTTCCAAATAGGTCCCCGCAAGCCCCGCGCCCGTTACTCCGGCTTGATACCGGCGCTCCGTATCAGCCGGCCTGCGGAGTCGGACGCCTCTCTCAGGAACGCGCCAAATCCGTCCGGCGTGCTGGCGACGACGTCGAATCCCCGATCGACAAGTTGCTCTTTCACCTTCGAATCGGCGAGCGCCTTTGCGACGGCCTGCTGAAGCCGTGTAATGATGTCCGTCGGTGTCCCACCGGGCGCCAACAGACCAAACCAGGTCTTCGACTCGAATCCGGGCAGCGTTTCAGCAGCGGTGGGCAAATTCGGGAACTGGCGAATACGGGTCTTGGACAAGGTCGCAATCGCTTTCATCTTCCCGGACCTCACATGGTGCTCGAACAGCGGCAGGGTGCCGAATACCATGTCGAGGTGGCCTCCCAGAAGATCCGCGATAAGTGGGCCGCCTCCCTTGTAGGGAACATGGGTCATTTGCACGCCGGCCTTCTCGCAAAAAAGCACGCCGGACAGATGATTGGAGCTTCCGATCCCCCCGGACCCGTACGTCACCTTGCCGGGATTCGCCTTGGCATATGCGATCAGTTCCTTCACGCTGGAAGGCGTGACGCTCGGGTGAGCGACCAGTATGCCTGGTGATTGCACCAGCAACGTGATGGGATCGAAGGACTTCTCGAAGTCATACCTCACCTTGTAGATATGGTGATTCACGGCATGCGTGTCCCAGACGATGAGCAAGGTATAGCCATCGGGTGCGGAGCGGCTGAGCTCCGTCGCTCCGATGCTTCCTCCCGCACCGCCTCTGTAGTCCATCGCGATCTGCTGGCCGAGAATCTCGCCAAGCTTCGGCGCAAAAGTGCGCGCCACCAGATCCGTCGATCCGCCCGGGGGAAACGGGACGATCAGCCGGATCGGCTTGGATGGATACGATTGCGCGACGGCGAGCGTCGCTGCGAAACAGAAACCCAGCGCCCAGAGTACGCGACTCAGGTTCATGCTTTGGTGCCTCCCCCTTGTTAGTGGCCATGCGGCCTTCTTGGAACTATTTTATCGCCTGCGGGTTGATCGGCGAGCCCACCGCGCCGGTGATCGGCAGCGGCGGTCCGCAGAACAGGAACTCGTAGACCTTGTCCTTCGCGCAGTCGTCTGCGAGGTCCTTGAGGTAGAAGATCTCGCCCATGGTGATGCCGACCATCGGGATCACGATCCAGTGCCACGGCTGGAACGCTTCGGTGCTTTCGTTCGGGCGCACTTCGCAGCCCCACGTGTCGCAGCAGATCGCCGCGATCTCCTTGCGGTGGATCCACTCCGCGGTCTCGAAGCGCAGGCCCGGCGCATCGCCCGCCGCGTAGCCGCCCCAATCGCCGCGCGCGAGGCAATGCTCCATCTGTCCCGTGCGCACGATGACGAAGTCGCCGCGGCGGATTTCCACACCCTGCGCCTTAGCGCACGCGTCGAGCTCGTCGTTACCGATGCCGTAGCCGTCCTCGAGGTAATCGCCGCCGTGAAGGCGCGGGATGTCGAGCAGCACGCCGCGCCCGATCATGCGGTCGCGCGTCTTCTCGATGCCGTTCTTCTTCGCGCCGCCCGCGTCCACCAGTCGCGCGTCGTAGCCGTTCCACATCCTGTCGCCGTAGAAGATGTGGCCGAGCGCGTCCCATTGCGTGCCGCACTGGAGCGGCATCGTGACCATGTCATCGGCATAGCCGATCTTCATCGACTCCTGCGCACCGGCCACCGCGTCGGTACCCGTCGCGAGCATGGTATGGATGGGATTGAAGCGCCCGCCCCAGCCCGAGCGCTGCGGCCCGAACTGGTTGAAGTCGAGCCCGAGCGCGAACGCCTTGCCCTTGCGCACGAGCTGGGCGGCTTTGACGATCTCTTCGGACGTGACGTAGTTGAGCGTGCCCAATTCGTCGTCGGGCCCCCACTTGCCCCAGTTCTTCAGGCGCGCGGCAGCGTCTTCGATGGTGCGCAAGGTGACGTTCTGTGCGAGCGGCTTGCGCGCGATCATTTTCAATTCGGGTTTCGATGACATGACTCCTCCTTTTCCTACTACCCCGCCGACTTGAGTCACCCCGCCTCATCGGAGGAGGGGAGACGCTTTTCACCACCCCGCCCACTTGAGTGGGCACCCCTCCTCATAGGAGGAGGGGAATGTCGCTGATTTATCCGGTGGCGCGCTGCTTCGAGGCGCGGCGCGCGCTCCACGTGCCGCCCGAGCCGCCCTTCACCGTGCCTTCGATCGTGTCGCCGTTCACGCGCCCGGTGTACTGCGCGCCGCCCGCGCTGAACGTGATCTCGTCGCCGTTCAGCTTGCCGCCCGTGATCTGCGCGGTGACATTGCCTTTCTTGAGCGTGCCGGTGACCATCTGGAAGCTCTGCTTGAGCGTGAGCTCCCCGTCGGGCAATTGCCAGCGCCCGCCGACTTTCGCCGGCACGATCCACAGATACGCCGTGCAGTAGCTCGTGCAGCCCTCGCTCACCGTCGCCGTCTCGTCGGCTTTCCAGTCGCCCATCGTGAACGAGTTCGAGACGATGCGCGTGCCGGGCTTGAGATCGAGGATCTTGGGACGCAGCTTGAGATTGATGTCGGGCAGCAGGAACATCGTGATGACGGTCGCCTTCGAGAAATCGCTCTCGAAGAGATCCGCCTTCATGAACTGCGCTCGCTCGCCCACGCCTTCCTTCGCGGCGTTGCGCTTGGAGAGCTCCACCATGTCGGGGTTGTATTCGATGCCGAGCGCGCGCGCCCCGCGTTTCGCAGCCGTGATCACCGTGCGCCCGTCGCCCGAGCCGAGGTCGATCACGTAATCGCTCGGCGTCACCTTCGCCATGTCCAGCATCTTGTTGACGAGCGTCTGGGACGTCGGCACCCACACCACGTCCTTGCCTTCCTGCCCGACGGTCGGCTCGTAGTCCTGCTTGGGCTGCGCCTGCGCCCAGGCCGTGAGCGCAAACGCGCATATCGCCAGCGTCATCAACGTCTGACGCAAAGAATGCAACACCATCATGTTTTTCTCCGCTATGAACGAAACTGGAATGGAACGGGAAGATCCTGTCGCTACCGCTGCCGGCATCATACCGGAATGCGGTCCCTCCGGCGCGCCACCAGGTTCCGCTCGAACGCATCGTCCAGCGCTCGCATCCCTCGGAATCCGTGACGCGGTTCACGCGCGGCGGCGGGGTGTAACGCCGGCGTTACGGTTTTACAGACTGTTTCACTTTGTCATTGGCCAAACGCGCCGGTGCAGCGTTCTAATGAGCAGGCAACGACCAGAAAGGAGTCTGCCATGAACGCCAGAAAAACGATTTACGCGTTGTCGGCCGGCGCAGTCCTCGCGGTAAGCGGCCCCGCATTCGCCGAGCGCGACGGGCCGCGGCCCTATCGCAACTACGACCGCTACGAGCGCGGCTACGCTTACGAGCATCGTCACGCCCGCCCGCCGGTTGTCGTCGAGCGGCGCGTGATCGTGCAGCGGCCGGTGTACGTGGGGCGCCCGGTGTATGTCGAGCGTCCGGTGTACGTCGAGCGCCCCGTCGTGGTGGAGCGTCCAGTCTACGTCGAGCGGCCCCTGCCGCCGCAGTATCCGCCCTATTACGGCGAGCCTGCCTACAGCGAACCGGCTTACAACGAGCCGTACTATGGCCCGCCTGCACGCGGTCCCAACCCGATCGGTGTCATCGGCGGCGCGGTAATCGGCGCCGCCATCGGCAACCAGGTCGGTCATGGTGACAGTCGCGCAGCGACCACGGCGATCGGCGCAGTCTTGGGCGGCATCATCGGCAGCAGCTTCTAGTCCACTGCCGCAACAGCGTGTGAGGGCGGCCTCGTGCCGCCCTTTTTTTGTCTGCGGGTGTCGCCGCCCGGAGAACCGCTATTCCACGTCAATTCAGGGCCCTATCGCCAGAGCGGCCAGTTGGCGTCGTCATCCGGCGACAAGTTTCAGCGACAGGGCCGTCGCGGGGGAGACGACAATTCCTTGATCCGCCGACACTTATCTCGAGTGGCACGAAAGTCGCTAGCGCCATGCCGGCTGCATAAGCCCCGCCGGGCCGTCCGGCAGGTGAACGAGGAGCGCGCCGGACCGGTTTAACCGGCGCGGGCAATAAGAAACGCAGACTTCATTTCAACGCCTATTGATGGAGGGTTACACATCATGTCCAAACGCCGTCTTGCAGTCTTGATCGCCGGCCTCTTCGCCGCGCCGATCGGTATCGCTTCGGTCACGGGTCTTTCGACCGAGGAGCGACTCCCCCCTGAAACCGTTGCTCAGCCTGCGGAGCCCACCGCGACCGAGCAGGCGGAGTCGGCACCGACGGCTCCCGTGGAACAGGCCGCGCCGGCCGAGCAGCCGCCCGCGCAGGAAGTCGGTTACGTTGTGCCGGCGCGCCCGCGTACGCTCGCCGACGCGACGCCGCCTTCGCTGCAGAGCGATGTCTTCCCGCCCTCGACCGACGACAAGCCGCTGCTGCCGACGCTCGCCGCCTACCTCGATCGCAAGGCGGCGAACACTTTGCTGGCCGACGCCGGCTCGCGCGAGCCGGTGTTCGCGCCGTCGTATGAGGACCGCATGCTGCCTACGCTGATCGCCTATTTCGATCGGATGGAAGCACAGCGGATTGCAGTCGCGGAAGCGCGCGCGCGACAGGAGCAACAGGCGATGACGCCGCCGCCGAGCGCGCCTGTCGTCGCGGCCGCGGACCAGCCTGCTCCGCCGCAGAGCGAAGCCAATATTGACCGCGTGGCGGAAAACGTGCGCCAATAGCGCCGCGCGGGGGCAGACCCCGGGCATGCGGGGACAGACCCGGAACGCCGGGTCTGTCCCCAATAAGGGGGAGGAATGCGAACACGCCGCTTCGCGGCACTGCTCATCGGCGCCGTCGTCACCATAGCCGTTGCTCACGCCCAGAACTACCCGTCTCGTCCCATCCGGCTGATCGTTCCGCAGGCGCCCGGCAGCGCCTCCGATAATGTCGCGCGCATCATCGCAGCCGAGCTCACGCGTCAGCTCGCCCAGCAGGTCGTCGTCGATAACCGTCCCGGCGGCGCGCTTACGATCGGCATCGACATGGTGGTGAAGGCGCCACCCGACGGCTACACCATTGGATTCGGGCCGGTCGGCGCGCTCGCGATCAGCCCCAACATGGTGCGCAAGCTGCCCTACGACGTGGATAAGGATCTGCAGGCCATCGCGCAGCTCGCCTCGAACCAGATGGTGCTCGCGGCGTCTCCCGCAACGCCGTTCAAAAGCGTGCGCGACGTGATCGCGTATGCGAAGCAGAATCCCGGAAAGCTCTCGAACGCCTCTTCCGGGAACGGCACGCCCGGCCACGTCGGCTTCGAGCTGTTCAAGTTCATGACCGGCACGCAGATCGTGCACGTGCCGTACAAGGGCGGCGCGGCCGGCATCGCCGATCTCATCACCGGGCAGGTGCAGCTCATGATGGAGAGCCAGAACTCGATCACGCCGCACGCCAAGGCAGGTCGCGTGCGCGGGCTCGCGGTGACGGCGGCGAAACGCTCCTCCGCGCTCCCCGATCTGCCGACGATCGCGGAGGCCGGCGTGCCCGGTTATGAAGCGACGACGTGGAACGGCATCGTCGCGCCCGCGGGCGTGCCGAAGGCGATCGTCGCGAAGCTCAACGCCGAGATCAACAGGGCGCTCGAATCGGCGAGCGTGCGCGAGCGCTTCGCTGCCATCGGCGCGGAGCCCGCGAGCGGCACGCCCGAACAGTTTCGCGAGCTGATCCGCAGGGAAAACGCGAAGTGGGCGGACGTGATCCGCCGCTCCGGCGCACGCATCGATTAAATGGGGGACAGACCCCCTTTTCTCGCGCCCTCGCACATGCCGTGACGGAAGCGCAAGGTCGGCGGCGGTTTCCGCTGGCCTCGCCGGACACGCGGCGCCATAATGCCGGACTCGCACGGAGGAGTCCGCATGAAAATCACCAGGCTCGATATCTACATCCTGCGCGCCCCCGATACCGGCCGCCCGCACTGGGTCAGCCACTTCATCGTGCCGCGCGCGAACGAGATCCTCGTCCGCATGCATACCGACGAAGGCGTGGAAGGCATCGGGATCGCGACGAGCTATACGCCGATCGAAGCCGCGATCAAGGCGGTGAAGAGCGGCATCGCGGATTTGATCGTCGGTGCCGATCCGCTCGCGCCCGAGCGCCTCTATCAGAAGATCTTCGCGCTCACCTCCCAGCGCATCGCGAGCGAGAAAGGCTGGTCGCGCGAGGCGATCATTCGCATTTCCGCAGCCGTCGACATCGCGTGCTGGGATGTCATCGGCAAGGTGGCGGGACTGCCGCTCTATCGGCTGTTCGGCGGCTATCGCAGCGAAGTGCCGTGCTACGTGACCTGCGCCTACTATCGCGATGGAAAGGACCTGTCCGAGCTGCGCGACGAGATCGAGATGCTGAAAGCGCAGGGTCACACCGGATTCAAGGGCAAGGTCGGCGGCGCGCCGCTCGAGGAAGATGTCGAGCGCATGGCGCTGGTGCGCGAAGTGATCGGCCCGGACCGGGATCTCATGATCGACGTCAACCGCGGCTGGGATCTCGCAACCGCAATCGAAGGCGCGCGGCTGCTCGAGCCGCTCAGGCCGTGCTGGCTGGAAGAGCCGGTGCGCTGGGCGGATGACCGGCGCGAGCTCAAGCTCCTCGCGCGCGAGACGCGGATCCCGCTCTCCGCAGGCGAGAGCGAGCTCACGAGCTACGGCTGCCGCGCCCTGCTCGAGGAGCAGGCGATCCAGATCCTGCAGTTCGACTGCACCATGATGGGCGGCTTCACCGAGGGGCGGAAGCTCGCCGCGCTGTGCGAGTTGAACCACGTGCAGGTCGCGCCGCACCACGACTGCTTCATCCACGCGCACATCGTCGCGGCCAGCCCCGCGGGCTGCATCGTCGAGTCGTTCACCGATCCCGAGCGCGATCCGCTGCAGGCGGAGCTCTTCGAGGACCCGCCGCGCATCGCGAACGGTACTCTCACGCTCAAGGAGGCGCCGGGACTCGGGCTCGCGCTCTCCGAGGCGGCGCTCAGGAAATTCGGCGAGCGCATCCTGTAGGACATTCCGAACGCTGACGGGTCGTCATTCCGGTGAAAACCGGAATCCAGGCTGGATCCCGGCTTTCGCCGGGATGACGCGGGGACGGGATGACGCTGAGACGGGATGACGCTGAGACGGGATGACGCGGGGACGGGATGACGCGGAGACGGGATGACGCGGGGACGGGATGACGCTGAGACGGGATGACGCGGGGACGGGATGATGCGGGGACGGGCTTTGGGAAATGTCTCGCGTCGGACGGGATGAGGGTCGTCAGGCGAGGGGCTGCAGTTCCCCCAGCAGCGCCGGCAGGAGCTCGGTGACGGTGGGATGGATGTGCACCGCGCGCTGCATCACGGTGTATGGCGCCCGCGCATACATGAGCTCGAGCACGGCGTGCACCACCTCGTCGCCTTCGATGCCGAGCATCGCCGCACCGAGCACCTGTTTCGTCTCTGCATCGACCAGCGCTTTGATGAAGCCGTCGGTTTCGCTGCGCTCGCGATGAGCGTCTTGGTCGGCGTGCAACCGGTATTTGACGCAGATGCCGCCGAAATGCTTTCTCTCGATGATGGCGGTCCTGCGTCCGGCCTCGGCCAGCCGCACGGCGAGCGACGGGCCCGACTGGCCCGCCCCGATGACGATCGCGTCGAATCTGTCCGACATGGTGTACCTCCGGCACTGCTTTACGCTTGGATGCACTGCGCGCCGAAGGTTCAGCGTCCATCCCCGGGGTCACTACAGTCCCGGAAGAAAATACGCCTGTGGGTCGGACGAGCAGCGGCTTAAGCGGTGGCCAGGAGAACGAGCGCGAGGAGTGCCGCCAATACGCCCGCAACGGCGACGGCCCCGTACAGCAGCTCCTCCAGAAGGGAGCCGAGTATCCGCAGGGCGTGGACCAGGAACACGACGGCCTCCGGCTTTTCGCCATCCTGAAAGGCCGCTGTGTCAGCCGATCGACGCGAGCAGGCGTTGCCGTAGTCCGAACGCCAAAGCGAGCGGCCACTTATCCGTTCGGCGGCCTGGCATCCGTCGCTTCCGGGACCCGCACAAGGCGGCTCAGTCGATGCGCGCGCCGGTGCGCTCCACCACGTTCGCCCACTTCCGGATCTCGGCGCGCAGGTAGGCAGCGAATTCGTCCGGCGTGTCGGCGATCACTTCCGCGCCGAGGTTCTCGAGGCGGGTAGCAAAGCTCCTGGAACGCGCGATCTGCGCGATCGCGAGGTGCAGCCGGGTGACGACATCGTACGGCGTGCCGGCGGGCGAGAGCACGGCATTCCACGCAGCCGCTTCGAAACCGGGATAGCCGGCCTCCTCGAAAGTGGGCACCTCGGGCAGCATCCTGGCCCGCTTCAGGCTCGCCACGGCGAGCGCGCGCAAGCGTCCGCCTCGGATGTGAGAAATCGCGGGCGGCAGCGTGGTGACGAGCGCGTGCACCCGCCCGCCGAGCAGCTCGAGCACGGCCGGGGCGTTGCCGCGGTATGGTACGTGCAGCACGTTCAGTGGCCCGGCCATCGTTTTGAGCAGCTCGAACGCGAGATGCGGCGTGCTCCCGTGCCCGGGCGAGGCAAACGACATTTCGCCCGGATAGCGCTTCGCGAGCGCGACCAGCTCTCTCACGCTTCTCACCGGCAGCGCGCGATGGACCACCAGCACGTTATGCACGGAGGCCACGCGCGTGATGGGCGCGAAGTCGCGCACGGGATCGTACCCGACGCGCGAATAGAGGCTCACGTTACTCGCGAACGAGGCCGAGACGACGAGGAGCGTCGTGCCGTCCGGGGCGGACTTCGCCGCGAGATCGCTCGCGATGTTGCCGGTCGCGCCGGGCCGGTTCTCGACGTAGAACTGGCGGTCGAACGCCTCGCTCAGCTCCGGGGCGAGCAGACGCGCGACGATGTCGGTGGTCCCGCCGGGCGCGAAGCCGACCAGCATGCGCACCGGGCGCGGCGGATACGTGGATTGCGCGAAGGCGGGCGCCGTGCAAAGCACAGCGGTGAGGACCACCGCAGCACGCAGTGAAAATTTCCGCCCGTTCCGCTTCTTCGCAAGGACGGGAATGGTGTCCCGCATCGGTCGGGTCAGCGGGCGTTCGTGTCCTGCGACTGCTGCGCGCGCTGGTTCATGAGCTCGACGGCCTGGTCGATCTTCTGCTGCGCGCGTTGCTGCGTCTTCTGCCCTTCTTCCAGCTCCTGCTTCTTGACGACGGCGCCGGTCGCGACCGCAGTGGTCGATTCGACGCCGCAGCCCGCGAGTGCGGCCGCGGCAATGACGATCCCTGCAAGGCGCTTCATGCTTCCTCCTCTCGCGCGCTATTCGGCGCGCATGCCCCGATCCCGGATGACTCTACCCCATTTCTCGAGCTCATTCCTGAGATGCGCCGCGAACTCGTCGGGCGTGCTCGCGATAATGTCGAGCCCGCGCTCGTGGTAGCGCGGCGCCTGGTCCGGCGCGTTCATGGTCCTCCGGATGCGCTCGCTCAAGAGCGCGACGATCGGCCGCGGCGTGCCCTTCGGGGCAAGCATGCCATGCCAGGTCACGAACTCGTAGCCCGGAAGCCCCGCCTCGGCGATGGTCGGTATGTCCGGCATCGCGGCGGAGCGCTTCGCGCTGCTCACCCCCAGCGCCCGCAGTTTACCGGCTTTGACGAGCGCGGAAGTCTCGGCGAAATTGGTAAACGTGATGCCGACCTCGCCGCTCACCGCCGCGATGAGCGCCGGGCCGCCGCCCTTGAAGTGCACGGCGACGATGTTGACCTTCCCGAGATAGTTGAAAAGTTCGCCCGCGATGTGCGGATTCGTGCCGATGCCCGCCGACGCGTAATTGAGCGCACCGGGCCGCGCGCGTGCGAGCGCGAGGAGCTCCTTCACCGAGCGCGCGGGTACCGAAGGATGCACGGTCAGCATCGATGGCGAGGAAGTGAGGAGCGATACCGGTGCGAAGTCGTTCAGCACGTCGTACGGCACGCGGGTGAAAAGGAAGGTGTTGGCGACGAGCGGAATGGTGTGCACCATGAGCGTGTAGCCGTCGGGCGCCGAGCGCGCGACGATCTCCGCGCCGATGTTTCCCGAAGCGCCGCTGCGATTGTCCACGATCACCTGCTGGCCGAGGCTCTCTCCCAGTTTCGTCCCGACCATGCGCGCGACGAGATCGACGCTGCCCCCGGCCGGGAACGGGGAGATCACCCGGATCGGGCGCGTCGGATAGTTTTCGGTCTGCGCCATGCCGGGCACGGCGTGAAGGAACGGCAGGAAAAGTAAGAACGCGAGCGGGCGCATCTTCACCGTACTTCCGTTCAGCCTTGGCCGTTCACGCCGCCTGCGCGCTGCGCTCGAGCCGCGCCTTGAAGTTCAGCACCTGCTCGAGCGTATTGGCGCCGGTCTGGTGCGGCGGCAGCACCTCCCACAGCTCCGCCCGCGGCATGAGTTCCTTGAGCGCCCATGAGGCCGAAACCGCGTGCGAGGCGTCGTTGCCCGACATGACGAGCGCCGGGATTTCGATCCGCATCAGTTCCGCGCCGCTCGCGCCGGACGGCATCGTGTCGTTAAAGAGGGTGTCGCGCGAGCGCGCGCAGATCTCGAGATAGCGATCGACGTCCTGCCGCACGAACTCCGCGGCGAACTCCGGATACGCCGCGCACGGCGAGCCCCACGGGCCGATCTCCGGATCGAGCCAGAAATTTTCGCCCTTGGGCGCGCGCTCGACGACCGCTGCGAGTCCGTTCGCGCGCACGAATTCCATGTGGCGCCGAAAGAAGGTGTGCCCCTTCATCATCCAGCGATACCCGCCGACCGGCCAGTGCAGCAGCAGGCCCTTGCAGGCCTTGGGATGCCGCACGGCGAACGCGAGCGCGAGCGACGCGCCCATGCAGCAGCCGAGGACGTAGGTCTCCTTCGCGCCCGCGAGATCGAGCAGCGCCTTCGCTTCCTGCACGTAGAGATCCCAGTTGAGCGGCTCGACGCGCCCGCCCGACAATCCGGATTCGCGGCGGTCGTAGGCGATCGTCGTGAAGTGCCGCGAGAGCGTCGCGAGCCCGTCCATTTCTTTCCATGCGCCCTTGCCGCCTTGCGCGGTCCATCGGGAGATGACAGAGCGGAATCCGCCCGGCGCGAACATGAGCAGCGCCGGTCCCGAGCCCTGGATCTGATAATGGACGCGTATTCCGTTGAGCGTTGCGAATGACATGCTTTCCTCTTCCGTCGAGCCTGCCGGCGGGAACGCATGATGGTACATTACGGGGCATGAGTAAAGTCGTCTGCGTGGTCTGGATGAACGAAGCGGTGGTCTATGCACGCGCGCTCGAACATGCGCGGCTCGCCGATCGCATCGAATTCCATGGGGTGCGCAACGATCAGCCGATCCCCGTGGACCTCGCTGCGAGATGCGAGGTGCTGGTCGGCTGGCGTCCGGCGCCCGGCTTGCTCGGAACGATGCCGCGGCTGCGCTGGATCCAGAGCACCACGGCGGGCATGGAAAACTGGCTCGGCGACCCGCAGTTGCGCGCGGACGTGTTGCTTACCTGCGCGCGCGGCGCGCATCGCGTGCAGATGCCGGAGAACATCCTCGCCGCGCTGTTCTTCCTGACGAAGCCGCTGATGCAGTGCGCGCTCGATCAGCGCGAGCGGCGCTGGACGCGGCGCATTTCCGAGCCGCTCGCTGGCAGGACGCTCGGCATCCTGGGCCTGGGCGCCATCGGACAGGAGCTCGCGCGCAAGGCCGAAGCGCTGGAGATGACGGTGATCGGCACCAAGCGCTCGCCCGCGCCGCTGCCGCACATCGCGCGCGTCTACGCACCCGAAGCGACGGACGCGGTGCTCGCCGCGTCGGACTTCGTGCTGCTCCTGCTTCCCGCCACCCGTGACACCGAGAATTTCATGGACGCGCGGCGCTTTCAGCAGATGAGGCGCAGCGCGTGGCTCCTCAACTTCGCGCGCGGTGCCCTGGTGGTCGATGAGGATCTGATCGAGGCGGTGCGCTCGAAGACCATTGCCGGCGCCGTCCTCGATGTCTTTCGCAAGGAGCCGCTTCCGGCGGATCATCCGTTCTGGACGACGGAAGGCATCGTCGTGCTGCCGCACATCGGCGGCCTGCATCCGACGCGCGATGAGGCGGTGGCGGAAGTCTTCGTCGCGAACTTCGCGCGCTATCTCGAGGGAAAGCCGCTTGTCACCACCGTCGATCGCACGCTCGGGTATTAGAAAACTCTTGGGATAGGCACTTGCGCCCACCGGTGGCCTGCGGTGAGCATGAATGCCCGGGGTGACGAGGCGTATTTCAGCGTTTGCCGGCGGCAAGAATGCCGACGACGTCCTTGCCGGTTCGCGACTTGTCGCGCGCCTCCGGCGTCTCCTTGCCAAGCGGCGTGCCGGCGACGAATTGATAGATGTCCGCCGCGCCTTCGAAGACCCTGGGCGTGATGCCGGAGCTGCGCATGGTCTTCGAGATCTCCAGCATTTCCGGCACCCAGCGATACGCCTTGGGCGGCAGCATCGGAAACTGGCTGAGCGCCCAGTCGTATATGTCCGCGCGCGAGCGGCGCAACTGCTCCTCGAGCAGCCGCCCGACGCCGAGCCGCTGTGCCGCAATCAGTACTTCCAGCCACAGCGCCTGCGTGCCCTTGTTGAGCGCGCCGTAGCACATCTTGAGTGCGCTCGCATCCCCGATGCGATCGCTCACGACTTTCAAAACGAGTTGCGGACCGGCGAGCGCCTCGAGGTCCGTGGCGCCGCGACCCGACACGAAAAGGGTGGTCTTCGCCTGGCCGCGCGGCGGCGGACCGATGATGCCGCCGTCGAGGAAGCGCCCGCCCGCGCCTTCGATCAGGCCCGCGATTTCCTGCGCCGTATCCGGCGAGATCGCGTTGCAGTCCACGACCAGGGTGCGATGCCCGCCGCCGCGTATCGCAGTAGCCGCCGCTCGCCCGAACTCGAGCGCGGCGCCGGGGTTCATGACCGACAGCACCACATCGCACTCGGCGACGAGTCGCGCAATGGTGCCGAGGTCGGTCAATCCCGCCTCGCGCGCGAGCGTGCGGCTGCGCTCGCTCCGCCCGTCGAGCGCCGTGCACACGGTGTACCCGCGCGCCTTGATCTGCATCGCAACGGCCTGCCCCATGTCGCCGGGCGTCATCAGCCCCACTTTCCCGATCTTCATCGCCACACCTCATCCGCTGTTCGAGACCGCACAACATACCACGAGCTCACGTCAGCGCACGCCTTGTCGCGCCTGCCGGTTCTTGCAATACTCTGCCACCATCCGAGGGGCCGATACGCCGGCCGGGGCAATAACAATGAAGGAGGAATGGATGTCGCTACGCGGGTTGCATTTCCTTGGGCTGCTTGCGCTCGCCGTGTCGCAGCCCGCCCCGGCCGCTGAATTGACTGCGCTGCGGGTCAATGTCTTTCCCACCGCCAAGAATCTCCCCTTCTTCGTCGGCCTCCCGCGCGGCGTGTTCGAAAAGCACGGCCTGAAGATCGAGCTTCAGTTCACGCAAAGCTCGTCGAAGCAGCGCGCCGGGCTCGCCGAAGGCGCGTTCGAAATCGCGCACTCGGCGGTGGACAACGCCGTCGCGATGGTGGAGGTTGCGGGCAAGGACGTCGTCATCGTCATGGGCGGCGACAGCGGCATGAACGAATTCATCGTGCAGCCGTATGTGAGGTCGCTTTCCGACATCCGCGGCAAGACGCTCCTGGTGGATGCGCCGGACACCGCCTATGCGCTGCTCGCGAAAAAACTTCTGGGAAGTCATGGCCTGAGGGAAGGCGGCGACTACACGGTCAAGCCGGTCGGGCGCAGCGGCCTGCGCTACCAGGCGCTCTTCGAGAACGAGGACTATGCGGCGTCGGTACTCAACCCGCCGTTTTCGGTGCAGGCGGTCGCGCGCGGCAAGAAAAGCATGGGCGGACTCGTCGACCTCCTCGGCCCCTACCAGGCGAACGGCGCGTTCGTGATGCGCGACTGGGCGCGGGCGAACGGGCCGCTCCTCGAGCGCTACATTCGCGCCTACGTCGAAGCGTTGCGCATCGCGCTCGATCCCGCGAACAAGGCGGAAGCTGTCGCCGCACTCGCCGAGCGTCTCAAGCTCACCCCCGATATCGCGGAGCGCACGTACGCGCTGCTCGTCAAGCCGAATTTCGGCTTCACGCCCGATGCGAGGTTCGACATGGAGGGCTTCCGTCAAACGCTCGCGGTGCGCAGTGAAATCGCCGGACGGGAGGTAGCGCCGCTCACGCCGGAGAAGTATCTCGATCTCGGCTACTACGAACGCGCGCTGCGCGCCGGGCAGGCGCCGAAGTGAGACAGGAGGAAAGCGCAATGACGACACTGCAGTTCGTCCGCACCGCCGCGACCCTGCTCGGCGCGCTCACGTTCGCGCCTGCGGCACTCGCAGCGCCGGCGCCCGAGCGGACGAGCTATCCGGGCCGCCCGATCCGCGTGGTAGTTCCTTTCACGCCGGGCGGCCAGCCCGACATCGTCGCGCGCCTCATCGCCCCCCGCCTCGGCGAAGCGCTCGGGCAGCAGGTCGTCGTGGACAATCGTCCCGGCGCGGGCGGCATGATCGGCGCGCGCATCGTCGCCGGCGCCAATCCCGACGGCCACACGCTGATGTCCGTCTCCGCGGCCCATGTCGCGACACCGGCGGTGCGCGCGAACCTCGGCTACGATCCGGTGAAGGATTTTGCCGGCATCACGATGACGATCAGCTCAGGATACTTCCTTGTGGTGCCGCCCACGCTCGAAGTGAGGACCGTCAAGGATCTGATCGCGCTCGCAAGAGCCAAACCCGGGCAGCTCAACTTCTCCTCCGCCGGTCGCGGCAGCAGCACCCACTTCGCCGCCGAGATGTTCAAGCAGACCGCGGGCATCGACGTCGTTCACGTCCCGCATCGCGGCATTCCGGAAGCGCTGACCGATACGATGACCGGCCGCGTGCACTTCTTCATGGCGCCGTTCGCGAGCGCCGTTTCGATGCTCAAGGAAGGGCGTCTGCGCGCGCTCGGCGTCACCACCGCGCAACGCAGCCGTGCGTTTCCCGACATCCCCACGGTGAGCGAATCCGGCCTGCCCGGTTTTCGTTACGACTCGTGGGGCGCGATGTTCGCCCCCGCAAGGACGCCGCGCCCCATCGTCGAGCGGCTCAACCGCGAGATCGTCGCGATACTGAAGCTGCCGGAAACGGGGCAACGCTTCCTCGCGCTCGGTGTCGAAGCCGCGCCCATGACACCGCAACAGCTCGACAAGTTCGTCGCCGAACAGGTCAAGGAAGCGATTGCCCTGGCGCGCAAGGCGGGAATCACGCCCGAATGACGCAGGCATGGCAGCGGCGACGCAGCGCTTGTTTCACGCTTCTGTCGCCGTGCTACGACACTCTGGTGGTCCGTACGCAGCTCGATGAATCGCAGGAACTCCGCGTAAACCCGCAGTAGGCCTTGCGCCTCAGGAAGTTAGCTTCTTCGCTTTGACGTGCAGACGCGCTCTGGTGCGGTTCTTGCGTCACCCGAACCGGGAAGCAATGCACTTCCCTGTATCGAGTGTTGCAACGAAATCGCAATCAAGGAGGACTGCACCGATGAAATCGAAGAAGACCTGGCGTCGCAGAGCGAAATCCATGCTGGTGGTCGCGCCGGCCAGCGCAACGACGTGGGTCGTCGCCCGCTCGCGGCAACTGATCCCCGGAGCCCTGTTCCGCACGCGTGAAGCCGCGGTCCGCTATGCCATCATGCTGGCACAGGCGGCCGGTCCCGCTCCGACGCAGGTCAGGGTCCTCGGCGCCGCCTAGGCCCGCGTAACAATTTGTTACCCCTGGCGGCAGCGTATTTTGCTAGCATGGCCCGCATGCTGCCGCTGTTCTACATGCGTTCGATCCTCGTCGTCGCCGCGCTCGTGGCCGCGGCGCCGCTCGGCGCGCAACAGCTCTACAAGTGGGTGGACGAGCGCGGCGTGACGAATTACTCCAATCAGCCCCCGCCCGATCCCAGGAGCGCGCGCAACGTGCGGCAGATAGAGGATCGGTTGTCGGTCTATACGCCCGACGCCGGGCTCACGCAGGCGATCGAAGATTCGAACCGCAACTTCGGCGAGCGGCAACGCGCGCGGCAGAAGATCGAGGCGCTCGAGAGCCAGCTCGAAGCCGAGCGGCGTGCGCGTGAGCAGGCGGCCGCCGCGGTTCAGGACAGCAGGTCGGCCTATGACAGGTGCATTGCCGACGGCCGCATCGACTGCGGCGACATTTACGGTATGTATTACCCTCCGGTCGTGGTCGTGCCACCGCGACATCGCCGGCCGATCCCTCAGGCGCAGCTCACGCCGGGTGCGACCGCGGGCAACGTCACCGCCGGCAACGGCTACATCCCCGGGAATTCCGCCTCGCTTCCCCCGCCGCCACGCAGCGAGGCGCCACGGAGATCTCGCGACGAGCGCCGCCACGGCTCGCCTTCGGAGCGCCTGCTCCTCGAGCGCCGCTAGGAATCCTCAAAGGAGATCGAGCGCCAGATACTGGCGCCGGTAGGTCTCGAATGGTACCGCGTCGCTGTCTTCGATGCGGCGCTGCGCGGCGCGCGAATCTTCCACCAGCCGCGTATAACGCGCTTCAAGGTCGGTGTCCCACGGCAGCGCCCTGAAATAATCCTTGTGCCGCAGCGATTGGGCGAGCGCGAAGTCGAGGTAGGAATCGCCGTGGCTGGCATTCATTTCGCGCAGAACGCGCGCGGACGGCGTGGACGCCGCATCCTCGATCGCACGTCCGGCTGTCGCGACGACCGTGCCGTAGGCTTTGGTGTCGTGCGCAGCGTCGAGCGCGGCCGCGATCGGCTCGCAGCCGCGCAACACTTCGGCCGCCCAGGCCTTCAGCGCGATTTCGCCCTCGCCCCGCTCGAGCTGGAGGTCGGGCTCGCGTCCCCGGAGCGCGACCCGGTGCTGATTGCGTCCATTTGCGGCGATCTCCTGCGGCGTGTCGGGCGGGCTCCCGCTCAGAAGGCAATGGAGCAGGAACACGTCGAGGAAGCGCATGGTATCGGCCTTGATGCCGATCGGCGAGAACGGATCGAGATCCATGCACCGCACTTCGATATATTCCACGCCACGCTCGGAGAGCGCGTGCAGCGGTCGCTCGCCCGGCCGGATGCGCCGCTTCGGTCGGATCGTCCCGTAGAACTCGTTCTCGATCTGGAGCAGCGTGGTCGAGAGCTGGCGATACTCCTTCCCATCATTGATGCCGAGCGCCGCGTACTGGGGATAAGGCTCGGTCAGCGCGGAATAGAGCGAGCGCGCGTAGCTCGCGAGGCAGTTATAGCTCACCGCGAGCGAAGCCTGGGCGTCGCTCTGGTAGCCGAGCGGCCCCATGCGCAGCGAAGTCGCGTGCGGCAGATACATCGTGCCGGACTTGAGCTCCTGCAACGGGTGCTTGCGTCCGGCGACGAAGGTCGAGCACACCGCGGGTGACGCGCCGAAGAGATAGAGCAGCAGCCACGAGTAGCGCCGAAAATTGCGGATGAGCGAAAAATACGCGCGGTCGCGGAACGCGCGCTCCGGCCCCGCGTCGCCCTCGGCCGCCTGCAGCAGCGGCCACGCCGCGTCCGGCAGGGAAAAGTTGTAGTGCAGCCCCGAAATCGTCTGCATGCGCCGGCCGTAACGGTACGACAGGCCACGGCGATAGATGGTCTTCGCCTGCGCCACGTTGGAGGTTCCGTATTGCGCAAGCGGAATCGCGTCGTCCGCCGGCAGCTTGCACGGCATGCTCGCGCACCACAGGATTTCTTCGCCGAGATTGCGGTAGACGAACTGATGGATTTCCGTCAACTCGTCGAGGCAGCCTTTGATCGCGCCGTGCACGCCGGTGATGAGCTCGAGCTGCGATTCGCTGAAGTCGGTCGTGATGTGCGGATGGGTGAGCGGCGATCCCAGGCCCGCCGGATGCGGTGTCGCCGCGAGCATGCCATCGCGGGCGGTGCGCAACCCCTCCTTTTCCACGCCGCGCCGCAAGCCCGCGATGACTTCCGATGGGAGCGATGACAGACGTTTTTCGAACAGCGGCACGGCCCGATCCTCGGGATGGGGAGCAGTTATGGTAGCAGATGGCTCCGCCGGCCCGACCGTAGCCCTGAGGCCGCGCAGCGGGCACCGAAATCACCGTCCCTCCTGTATCATCTCTCGCGCCACGCTGAGCGGCCGGAAGCGCCGCGTTACATGTGATGTGAGGAGCCGATCCGATGACCGCCTTGAACAACCTGCCCGAGATACTGGAAACGGAGCCCGAGCCTCTCGCGACCGGCTTCATCTTTACCGAAGGGCCGCTGTGGCATCCCGACGGGTTCTATTACTTCGTGGACATCCGCGCGAACCGCCTCTATCGGCTGGTGCCTGGCCGGACGGCGGAAGTCGTGCGGCAGACGGCGGGCGGCAACGGCACGACCTTTGATCTCGAGGGGCGCCTGGTGATGTGCGAGGGCACGAGCCGCAGCGTCACGCGCATGAGCGCGGACGGCAGGGTGGAAACGCTCGTCGATCGCTATCAGGGCGGGCGTTTCAACCGCCCCAACGACATCGTGTGCCGCTCCGACGGCTCGCTCTACTTCACCGATCCGGACAAGCGCGTGCCGTACACCGAGCGCGAGATTCCGCCGCCTGCAGGCATCGACAACCTGTGGGACGGGGCGAGCGTCTACAGGATCGCGCCCGACGGCGCACCGAGCCTCGTCGCGCTGTGCGAATATCCCAACGGCCTTGCCTTCTCGCCCGACGAGAAGACGCTCTACGTCGCAAACACGCGCTCGTCGAAGTACATCCACGCGCTCGAGATCGACGCAGACGGAAAGATGGTGCGCCGGTCGATCTTCGCCGACATGAACGAAGGCACCGAGCCCGGCATCCCGGACGGACTGAAAGTCGACGCGCTCGGGCGCGTCTACTGCACCGGCCCGGGTGGAATCTGGGTGTTCACGCCGGAAGGCCGGCGCATCGGCGTCATCCGCTTCCCCGAGCAGGCGGTGAATTTCGCCTTCGGCGGGCCGGACCTGCGTACGCTCTTTTGCTGCGCGCATACCTCCATCTACGCGCTGCGCGTGAGAATTCCCGGCAACCCGCACCCGTGGTACCGCTTGCGCCAGCGCTGAACGCCATCATCGCCATGCCGGCGACGCTTCGAACCGGCAATCAATGCAAACAGATATGAAGGCGCGATCGCAATGAAAATCACCGTCCTCGACGACTATCACGACACCGTGCGCACGCTGAAGTGCTTCGCCAAGGTCGCGAAGCACGAGGTAACCATCTGGAACGATCACGTGCAGGACATCGACGCGCTCGCCGAGCGGCTGAAGGACACCGAGGCGCTCGTCCTGATCCGAGAGCGCACGCAGATCCGCGCGCCGCTCATCGAGCGCCTGCCGAAGCTGAAGCTCATCAGCCAGCGTAGTGTCTATCCCCACATCGACATCGATGCATGCACGCGGCACGGTGTCATCGTCTCGTCGTCGCAACACGCCGGCACGCCGTCTTATGCGACCGCGGAACTCACCTGGGGCCTGATCCTCGCGTCCATGCGCCAGATCCCGCAGCAGATGGCCTCCCTCAAGGCCGGCAAGTGGCAGATCGGCGTGGGAAGCACCGTGCGGCACAAGACGCTCGGCATCTTCGGCTACGGCCGCATCGGAGGCGCGGTGGCGGCTTATGGCAAGGCGTTCGGCATGAATGTCGTCGTGTGGGCGCGGGAGCAGTCGCGCGAGCGGGCGCGCGCCGACGGCCTTGCGGTCGCGAAGAGCAAGGAAGCGTTCTTCGAGGAATGCGACATCATCACGCTGCACATGCGGCTCGTGGACGCGACGCGCGGCATCGTCACCGCCGCCGACCTCGCGCGCATGAAGCCCACCGCCCTCATCGTGAACACGAGCCGCGCGCCGCTGATCGAGCCCGGGGCACTGGTGCAGGCGCTGAAAGCGGGCCGGCCCGGCATGGCGGCCGTGGACGTCTACGAGCAGGAGCCGGTGCGCGACCCGAATCACCCGCTCCTGTCGATGCCGAACGTGGTGTGCACGCCGCACATCGGTTACGTGACGCGCGAGGAGTACGAGCTGCAGTTCACCGACATTTTCGACCAGATCCTCGCCTACGAGGCGGGCAAGCCGATCAACGTGGTGAATCCCGCGGTGCTGGAAAAGCGCTGAATCCCCTCCTCCGATGAGGAGGGGTGCCGACTCCGTCGGCGGGGTGGTCCTCAACCCGCCTGAATCACCGCACAGGCGAGCCGCGCGCCCGCGTTGCCGGTCGGCTGAGACTTGTAGTCATCCGGGTCGGCGTGCACGATGAGCCCGCGCCCGACGATGCTCGCCGGCCCCGGTTTCACGGTGATCGTGTCGAGCTCGACGTTCAACCGCGCCCGGCCTTCCTTGTCGGCCTTGAGGTTCGGCATGTCGCCCGCATGGCGCTCGCTCGAGCCGTAGTGCCCGTGCGGCTTGCCATGGGGATTGAAATGGCCTTTCGCGCTCATGCCATCGCCCGAGCTGCAGTCGCCCGCTTCATGCACGTGAAAGCCGTGCTCCGCGTTCGGCTTGAGCCCGACGATGTTCGCGACCACGCGGACCTTGTTGCCGACCTGCTCGAAGGTTACTTCACCGTAGGTCTTGTTGCCTTTCGTGGGCTTGAGCGCCGCGGTCGCCTTCGCAGAGTCCTCGGACGGCGTGGTCTGGCAGGCCACCAGCACGGCGATCGACCCCGCCACGATCATCCCCTGTATCAGAAGCTTCGCACTCATGACACGCTCCTCCGTTTTCGGTGTGGCCGTGCATTATAACTCGGCATATCGCGTTACACTGGCCGGGCCATACATCGGTAACAACGGAGACCCGCCGTGAAAATCATCTTCTCGCCGACCATCTCGCAGGCGGCCTGGGCCATCGGGGAATCGCTCCTGCCCAAGGGCTTCACCATCGAGATCCTGTCCCAGGACCCGGAGCGCCGTATCGCGCAGCTCGAAAGCGCCGACTTCCTGATGGGATTCCTGCGCGGCATGCCGCTCAAGGCGGATGACTATCCGCATCTTGCGAACGTGAAGCTGATCCAGCTCCTGAGCGCGGGCTACGACGGTGTCGATCTCGAGCGGCTGAAAAAGAGCGGCATCCCGCTTGCCAACAACGGCGGCGCCAATTCCTACGCCGTCGCGGAGCACGCGATTCTCCTCATGCTGGCGGTCTATCGGCGGCTGCCCGCGCTCGATCGCATCGTGCGGGCCGGCGAGTGGAAATCGAGCAAGCTCGGCGAGGAACAGGAACACGAGCTCGCCGGCAAGACGGTCGGGATCGTGGGCGCCGGCATGATCGGTCGCACGCTCGCGCGGCGGCTGAGCGGATTCGAGGTGAAGCTCGTCTATCATGATCCGGTGCGTCTCGACGCCGCGGAGGAAGCGCGGCTCGCGCTTTCCTACCGCACGCTCGAAGATCTGCTGCGCGAGTCGGACGTCATCACCCTGCACGCGCCATACAATGACGCCACCCGTCATCTCATCCGCGATCGCACGATCCAGCTGATGAAGCGCGAGGCGATCCTCATCAACACCGCGCGCGGCGAGCTGGTGGACGACGATGCGCTCTACCGCGCCTTGCGCGACGGGCGCGTGTGGGGCGCGGGGCTCGACGCGTTTTATCCGGAGCCGCCGGACCCGAAGAACCCGCTCCTCACGCTGCCGAACGTGGTGCTCTCTCCGCACGCTGCGGGGCCGACGTGGGAGAGCTGGCCCAAGCGCTTCGGCAATGCCTATGCCAACGTCGAGCGTGTAGCGCGCGGCGAGCCGCCGCTGTGGGTTGTGCCCGAGCTGCGCTAGTCTTTCGCCGCTTTCGCGCACCACCCGGTCGACACAGTTGACGACAAGCGCCGGGGTGGTATTCCCCTCCTCCGATGAGGAGGGGTGGCGCGAAGCGCCGGGGTGGTCAATCTGCCAGAAACTCGAGCACGAGGCGGTTGAACTCCTCGGGCCGCGTCTTCGAGACCGAATGCCCGCCGCCTTTCATGATCACGAGCTTCGATCCCGGAATCGCGCGCGCGAGCGCTTCCGCATGATATGCCGGCGTGATGTAGTCGTTGTCCGCCGCGACGATGAGGGTGGGCGCCCGGATGCGGCCCAGGTCGTTGCGGCGGTCGAATGCCATGATGGCGTCGATGCGTCCGATCGAGACTTCGACCGGAGGCGCGCCTGCAACGGCCTTGCGCCGCTCCTCGTCGATCTCCGCGTCGTGCGCGTTCACGTAGTCGGGCGGATAGAGCCACAGCGGATGGAACATCGCGTGCAGCGCCGACCCCGCCTCAAGATACATGGCCCGGCGCGCTTCGAAGAGTCTCCTGAACCACGGATCGCAGTGCGTCCACGTGCTCACGACGACGAGACGCGCGAGACGCTGCGGATACTCTACCGCCATCGTCTGCCCGATCGCGCCTCCGGTTGAGAGCCCCACGATGTGCGCCTTCTCGATCTCCAGCGCATCCATGAGACCGATGAGATCGGCGGTCATGCCATCGACGGAGAATCTGCGCTGCTTGCGGTCGCTGCCGCCGGTGCCGCGCTGGTCGTAGGTGATGGCGCGGTAGCGCGCGCCGAACGCCTCGACCTGCGGCTCCCAGTAGCGTCCCGCGCCGCCCAATCCGCTCACGAAAATGAGCGGATGGCCGCGCCCGGTCTCCTGATACTCGATCTCGCCATCCGCCACGGCAATCTTGCTCATCTGTTCCCGCTCCCGAAGAAAAAGAATTTCACTCCGCCAGCAACTGCACTTCGCGCGGCAGCGTGCGGTAATAGCGCGCGATCTCCCGCGGCACCGTGAGCCAGATCCGTTCGCGCTGAAGCAGCATGTGCCTGAGCGCGCGCCGCAGATGCACGATGCGAAACGGCTGCCCCACGATGAAGCTGTGGAGCGATATGCCGAAGACGAGCGGCGCGTCCTCCGAGCGCCGCAGCATCTCGTCGAACTGATCGACCAGCATGTCGGCGTACTCGGAAGCCGTGTGGCGGCGTCCCACGATCGCCGGCTGGTCGTTGAGCTCGATGGGATAGGGAATCGCAAGGATCTCCTTGCGCCCGGCCTTCACCCAGAACGGCTGCTCGTCGCAGATGCCCCAGTCGAGCACGTATTCGTAGCCCAACTCGACGAGGAGATCGGTCGTGACCGCGCTCGGCGTGAGGTACGGCGAGAGCCACCCGGCCGGTCGCACGCCGTCGGCGACGGTCATGCGCCGCGTCACCTCCCGCACCATCTCGCGCTCCGCCGTCTCCGCCATGTCGATCGGCCGCTCGGTGCCGTTCGACACGCCGTGACCGACCATCTCGTCGCCACGGTCGCGGTAGCGCGCGACCAGCTCCGGACAGTGCTCGTAGTTTTCCGCGTTGACGATGAGACCGACGGGCATCGCGATCTCATCGAAGAGTTGCGCGAGCCGCCAGGCGCCGACGCGATTGCCGTATTCCCGCCACAGCCAGCTCCGTTGACTCCACGGCTTCGTCTCGCGATCGAGGTCGATCCCGCCGCCGGCGCCGAAGGGAAAGTGCTCGAGGTTGACGGCGATGTAGAGCGCCAGCGCCTTGCCGTCCGGCCAGCGGTAGCCGGGCCGCGTATCGATGCCGGAGTAGCGGTAACGGCCGTGGGAAGGAAGCATCCGGGGCGCGTAATGAAGTCGGGAGCCGTATTGTCTTCAGCGCCCGCGCGCCCTGTCAAACGGGTTTGACTTAGGTCAATCCATCGCAGGAGGCAGTCTGTATATTTTGAACGATGGAGCCTGCTCGAGCGGGAGAAAACCATGTTGACCGATCAAATACGCCGCCCCACTGCTTTTGATCTCGTGGTGCTTGCCGCAGCGGCTGTGACCTTCATGGCGGCCGCAGCCGATGCGGCAAAGGCTGCGGAGCCTGCGGCACCGGTCGTCGAGCGCGAACTCATTCCGGGAGCCGACCGCATGACGAGTGCCGAACGCGAAGCGTATCGCCGACGGATGGAGGCGGCCGCGACACCGGAAGAGAAAGCACGCATCCGCGCCGAATACGCTGCCGCCGCGAGCAAGGCGGCCACGCCGCAATTGGTCGGCGACCCGGCACGCGGCGCGGTCCTGCACCGCGCGTGCTTTTCCTGTCACGGCATCGAGCGCTACACCGCGCCGGTGACGCACGCAATGGCGTCGTTCATGGATTCGGTGCTGAGGGCGAGCGGGCTCTCGGACATGCCGCCCTCCGAGCCGACGCGCTTCAGGGGCAAGGTGCGTTCGGTCGCGCAACTGCGCGAATTCGTGATGCGGCGTAACGACTACCTCAATCCCAAGATGACGCCGCAGGAAGTCGAGGACGTGGTCGCGTATCTCAATCAGACCTACTACAAGTTCCCGACTGCGCAGCCGGGCAACGTCAGCGCGAATCGCTAGCCGCCGTTTCGGCACGAAACTCGCGCAGCGCCCGCCACGCGGTCGCGCGGACAGGAGTCCGATGCAACGCGCGCACGCGCATCGTGACGTCCCGGATTACCGGGCCGTAAGCCGAGCGGGTAGTATATGCCCTTCCCGTTTGAGACGGCGGATCCCCGATGAGCGCAATCAAGGTCATGTGTTCCAACAGCATGCGTGGCGTGATGGATGCGCTCGTGCCGCAGTTCGAGCGCGCGAGCGCGCACGAGGTCGCGATCACGTACGATCCCGCCAAGCGGATGCTCACCCGCATCCGGGGCGGTGAGACGGGGGACCTCGCGATCATCGGCTCGGGCGCGATCGATGAGCTCGTGAAGGAAGGATTGATCGCGCCCGACATACGCGTCCTCGCGCGCTCGTCGATCGGGATGGCAGTGCGCGACGGTGCTCCGAAGCCCGACGTCGGCTCCGTGGAGCGCTTCAAGGAGGCGGTGCTGGCCGCCCGATCCATCGCCTACACCATCGACGGCGCGAGCGGCATGCACTTCGCGGAGCTGATCGAGCGCCTCGGCATCGCGGATGAGGTCAAGGCGAAGGCGAAGCGCCAGCCGGGCGGGCTGGTGGGCGAGCTGGTCGCGCGCGGTGAAGCGGAAGTTGCGATCCAGCAGATCTCGGAGCTCCAGGCGGTGCCCGGCATCGATATCGTGGGGCCGATCCCCGGGCCGTTGCAGAAGACGACGGTCGTCTCGGCAGGTATCTTTCGCGGTGCGAAAGAGCCGGAAGCGGCACGTGCACTGCTCGCCTTTCTCTCCACGGCCGAGGCAGGCGCCGTGATCCGTCAGAAAGGTCTCGAGCCCGCCTGATCCCCGGTCGGCTCGGCGCTTGTTGTCCGCACTGGACGGCGAACAGGCTTTGGCAATATAAAACGGCGATTGGCCACGGACGGCGAGGAGGAGACGATGGTCACGCGCATCGAAAAGCCAGGCCCGCGACGAAAGCGCGTCCCGGGCGCGCTCGCAGACTGGCGTTGCGCGGCGTTCGCATTCTTCGCGGCGCTGATGCTCTGCACCGCGCGGGCACAGGACTATCCCACGCGCCAGATCGTTCTGATCGTGCCGTTTCCCGCCGGCGGCTCCACGGACTCGATCGCGCGCATCGTCGCCGAGCCGCTGCGCGCCGCCCTCGGGCAGCCGGTCATCGTCCAGAACATCACCGGCGCCGGCGCGACGTTGGGTGTCACGCGGGCGGTGCAGGCGCCGCCCGACGGCTACACGCTGAGCGTCGGGAACTGGACGAGCCACGTAGGCGCGGGCGCCGTCTATCCCGTTCCGTGGCACGTGATCAAGGATCTCGAGCCGGTGTCGATGCTCAGCATCTCGACGCTGATCATCGCCGGCCGCACCGGCATGCCGGCGAAGGACGGCAAGGAATTCATCGCCTGGCTGCGCGCGAATCCCGGGCAGGCGACCGCCGCGACCGTCGGCGCGGGCAGCGGCGCGCACATCTGCGGCCTCTACATCCAGCAGAAGACCGGCACCGATTTCCGTTACGTGCCTTATCGCGGCGGCGCGCCGGTGATGGCGGACCTCATGGCGAACCAGGTCGACTTTTTCTGCGGCGAAGCGTCACAGATGCTGCCGCACTTCAGGGCCGGCAAGATCAAGCCGCTCATCGTGATGTCGAAGGCGCGCTGGCGTCCCCTGCCCGAGGTGCTCACCATGGAGGAGGTCGGCGCTTCCGAGACCTATATCGAGTTCTGGAACGGGATGTGGGCCCCGAAAGGCACGCCCAGGCCGATCATCGCGAAGCTGAACGAGGCAGTGAGGAAAGTCCTTGCGGATCCCGCGGTCGTCAAGCGGCTCGGTGAGCTGGGTCAGGATATTCCCTCGCGCGAGCGCATGACGCCGGAAGGCTTCGGCGCGTTCCATCAGTCCGAAATCGACAAGTGGTGGCCGCTCATCAAGTCGGCCAACGTCAAAGTCGAGTAGGGCCTTGCGTGCGCGTGCCGTGAGAGCGCTCGCCTGGATCGTCGTCGCCGCGCTTGCTGTTCTGCTCTTCGCCGGCGACAAAGTGCGCAGTTATTTCGGGCGTGGATCCGCCGAAATCGCGCAGCCCGATGCCGCGCCCTCGGACAGGGCCCAACCCCGCGTGGAGAAATCACCCGCGAGCGAGCGTGAGGCCGACAAGCCCGCGCCGTCCGGCGCCTACGCGCCCTCGCCGGCCGACGCGCCCGAGCTTTACGACTCACCCACGCGTCGGTTGGGCCTGTAGGCTACTTGCGGTCGCTTTTTTTCGCGGCCGTACGCAGCATGTCGCGCAGGCCGCTCAGCGCGAGGTAATAGCCGTAGATGCCGAAGCCGGTGATGACGCCGCGGCACACGCGCGCGATTTCGGACTCGCGCCCGCGGCGCGCGGGATTGGAGATGTGGAGCTCGATGGTGGGAAATTTGACCTGCGCGATCGCGGCCATCAGCGCCGGATAGCCGGTCGTGAATCCGGCGGGATTGATGATCGCCGCATCGACGCCGCGGTCGTGCGCCTGGTAGAACTTGTTGATCACTTCGCCTTCGACGTTGGAGTGGAAGATTTCCACTTCGACCGCAAGCTCGGCGGCGTACTTGCGGATGTGCTCGTCGTATTCCGGCAGCGTCATCGGACCGAAGATGTCGATCTGCGCCTTGCCGCGCATGTTCATTCCGGCGCCGTGAACGATCAGTATTTTCAGCATGGGTCCCTCGCCTTCCCGTAGCGCTATGCTAGACTGATTTTCACCGAATTGCGAGCAAGCGCCATGAACCATCCGAGCGCGCCGATGCGCGTGCAGCACGTCTACGATTTCGCGACGCTCGATCGCGTGCCGGATCGTCCGACGAGCCTCAAGGTCTCGGCACGGCGATTGCTCTCGGGTCCCACGATCGCGACCGGCAAGTCCTCGACCGTCGGTGCCGTACTCTCGGGGGAACGCATCATCACGACGCTCGGCTGTCAGGCGCGCGGCACCGGCGCCAAGGCGCACACGCATCCCAACGAGCAATTCAATTTCATCCTCCAGGGCACGATGATGGCCGACATAGAAGGCGATCGTGTGTTCGCTTCTCCCGGGATGATCCTGCACACGCCCGGCATGGCGGTGCACACCGGGCTCGCCTGCCCCGATGAGGATCTCGTCTTTCTCGCGCTCAAGGACACGCGCCACGGCATCGTCGGCCCGCCGGTGGACGGCAAGCACGACGGGCCGAACTGCTTTCCCGGCTTCGGCAGCCGCACGCACGAGCCGAAGATCACCACGGCGCAGGCGATCGCCGAATCTAAGCGGCTTCCGCCCGGCCCCGGGCGGCGCTACGTGTACGACATGCGCGACGACAACGATGCAGCGCCCGAACCCGCGAGCGCGAATGTGACGCCGGCTAACCGCTTGAGCTTGCCTTCGGGTGTACGGGGAAAGCTCCTCACCGGCGAGCTGCTGCACGTCGCCGTGCTGCGCTTCGCCGCCGGCGCGACGCTGCCACGACATGCGCACGACAACGAGCAGTTCACGTTCGTCGCGGAAGGCGCGCTGGAAGCCGATCTCGCGGGTGAGCGCGTCGAGGTGCGCGAGCGCTGCCTGCTGCACGTGCCGCCCGGCGTCCCTCATGCGTTACGCGCGCCGCACGGCGCGTTGCTGGTCATCGCGCAGGACCGCACCGCGAATTACGCGGGCTGACGCGGCTTCTCTTATAACGCGCCGAGCCCCAGCTCGCGAACGAGCTTGCCGTAGCGCTCGTACTCCGCGCGCACGAATTGTGCGAACGGCTGCGGCGGCCGGTATGCAGGCTCGGCGCCGGTTTTGACGAGCTGCTCGCGCACTTCCGCCCCGCCGATCGCTTCCTTCGCTGCTTCGGTCAGCCGCTCGACGATCGCGCGCGGCGTGCCGCGCGGCGCCATGAGCCCGACCCACGCAGCGGACGAATATCCCGGCACACCCGATTCCGCAACGGTCGGCACCTCGGGCAACGCGATCGATCGCGTCTCTCCGCTCACCGCGAGCGCTTTCAACCGCCCCGCACGCACGTGGGGCCCCGTCGCCGGTATCGGCCCGAAGTTGATCTGCGCTTCGCCGGAGAGCAGCGCGGTGATCGCCGGCCCGCCGCCCTTGTACGGCACCAGCGTGAATTGCACGTCCGCCATCCGCGCGAGCAGCCGTCCCGTGAAATCGCTGGTCGAGCCCGGCCCCGCGCTCGCGTAATTGATCGCCCCGGGCCTCGCTTTCGCGAAGGCGATGAGCTCCTTGACGGTATTCGGCGGAAAGCCGGGATGCGCCGAGAGCAGACTCATCTGCACCGCGAAAAGCGCAATCGGTGCGTAGCCGTTGAGCGGGTCGTACGCGATCTTCTTATGCAGATGCGGAATGGTGGTATGCGTGGCGAACGTCGCCGCGAGCAGCGTGTGACCGTCCGGCGCCGCGGCCGCGGCGATTTCCGCGCCGATCGCGCCGCCCGCGCCGCCGCGATTGTCCACGACGACCTGCTGCCCCAGGATCGCCGCCAGCTTCTGCGCGACGATGCGGGCGACGATGTCGTTCGCGCCGCCGGCGGGATTGGGCACGATCATGCGGATCGGGCGACTCGGATAGGGCTGTGCCGCGGCGGCGCCCGTCACTGCGATCAGCGCCATCGCTGCAAGCAGGCGCATCATCCTCTGTCTCCCGGGCGGCGCAGCAGTCCGAGCTGCAGCAGCATGCTGAGATCGTCGCGCACCGCTTCGTGCGCGCAGATCTCGCCGTCGCGCACGCGAAAGAGATGGAACTGCATCACGCGCACTTTCTTGCCGGTGGGCGCGACGCCGCTCAGCATGCCGGTGAACGCCTGCGGGAGTGTCGGTTGCCCCAGGTGCGTGCCGGTCATCGTCACCTTGCACACGACGCGATCGACTTCGGCGACGCTTTCCTCGATCTCGTAATGGAAATCGGGAAACGTGCTGAAAAGCGCCTCGAATACCGCCTGCATTCCCGAGCGGCCGGCCTGCCGGCCGTGATTCAAGGCGTCCGCGGCGTAGAACGCCGCGGCGGCAGCCGCATCATGGCGATTGATGCCTTCTTCGTACAGGCGCTCGATCAGTTTCTTGTTGTCCCCCATCAACATCTGCCCTCCCGGAATTGGTTGCGTGATTTTCTTCTTGTGCCGGAGAGCGATTACGGCAGGTCGAGCTCCGGATAGTGCCGGAAGACGTCCTGCGTATTGAACGGCAGGCGGCGTTCGGACGCAAGGTAGGCCGCGATTCGGGGGCGCATCGCGACTCGCTCCTGCAGCGTGCAAAGCCGCGGCCAGCGCCTCCTTGCGCGGGCCATCGTCCGCGGAAAGGCGTAATGCAGCCCGGCCATCACCTGAAACAGGGAAAGATCGACGTAGGTGAGGCGCTGCCCGACCGCGTAGCCGCGGCGGCCGTTGCGGGCGATCACCGCCTCGAAGTAGTCGATAAACCCGGGCAGGCGCTCCTTGCGGAAATGCCCGGCATACCGCTTCGCTTCCTTCTTCTGCTCTTCATAGTAGAGTCCGCTGGAAATCGGATGGTGGCAGTCGTGGACTTCGGAGACGAAGTCGGCGATGGTGAGCTGAAGCTGGTGCGTCCAGCGCCGTGCGCTTTCGGAGCCCGGCGCGAGGCCGAGCCGCGGGCCGAGAAAATGAAGGATGTTCGCCGTCTGGGCGATGATCTCCCTGCCTGCTTTGAGCGCGGGCAGTGCGAACGGCGGATGCGCGCTGCGTCGGTTTTCAAGCACGCGCTCGAGCGCCGCGATCCCGGATCGGCGGCGTCCGACGTCGACGTAATCCGCCGTGCCTTCCTCCAGCGCGAGACGCACGAATTCGCCGCGCCCCTGGATTCCGGGCCAGTAGTAGAGCTCGTAGCGCATGACGACCTCCCTTGAAGACCGTCCGACGCCGGTTAAGACGGGCACCCGAATCGCGCCCGCGGATCAGTAGCGGTCGCCGCCCCCGCGTCCCATGCCGCCCGCACGGCCGCCGCGCTGAGCGCCGCCGTTACCCATGGCGCGCAGGCCATACGCGCTGCGCCGGATGCCGCCAGCGAATCCGCCGTTGCGGCCTTCCTGCGGTCGCGCTTCGTTGACCGTAATGCTGCGTCCCTCGAATTTCCGGCCGTTCAGCGCAGCGATCGCGGCTTGCGCTTCCTGATCGGTGCTCATCTCGACGAACCCGAAGCCCTTCGAGCGCCCGGTGTCGCGATCGGTGATGACCTGCGCCGACACGACCGTGCCGTGCGCTCCGAAGAACTGCTGCAGCTCCTGCTTCCCGACGCTGTAGCTCAAATTGCCGACATAGATTCTTCTGCCCACGAAACTCTCCGAAAAAAGCCTCCCCGTGTTTGCACGATACCAAACGCCAGCGCCGCAGTCGAATCAGCCGGGTCGCTCGCGAGAGATACTGTCATTGGAGTGACGCTTCGATCCACAGTTCAGCGGGAACGCGAAACAGTTATCATCGGAACACATCGTCGCCGGGAGGACCGCATGTCGGGACCGGTATCGCGCAGCCATCGAAAGACTGCGCTCGCCCTCGCGGCTCTGCTGGCGCGAAGATCGGTCATGTGCCGTACAAAGGCGCAGCGCCGGCAGTCACCGACGTGATCGGCGGCCACGTCGCGATGACCTTCGCGCCGATTGCCGCCGTCGTGTCACCGATCAGGGCGGGAAAACTGCGCGCACTCGCCGTCACCGCCGCAACGCGCTCGGACGTCTTTCCCGATCTGCCGACCATCAGCGAGTCGGGAGTAGCGGGCTACGATGCATCGGGATGGAACGCGCTCTTCGCGCCAAGGCAGATGCCGCAGGACACCATCCGCAAGGTGAACAGCGCCGTCGCGCAAAGCCTCGAGGCGCCCAAGGTGCAACAGGTGCTGGTGAGCGCGGGCGCCGAAGCCGCCGCCGGAACGCCGGAAGCCCTCGCCGAGTTTCTGCGGGCCGAGATGGCGAAGTGGGCGAAAGTGGTCAGGGCTGCGGGTATCAAGCCGGAATAGCGATGCGTGTGTCGCCACACGGCGACACTCCAGCAGGAAATAGTGCCTGGAAGCGAGGCAAGCTCGTGGAGTACCGTGTCATCCGTCACATCGGCCGGTCAACGTTCGGTTGCGCCGGACGTTAGTGCCGTAGCAAACGAGAAAGGAGGCGAGAATGGCCGAAACGACTCATCGCACGAATCCCCTCATCGCCACCGCGGCGGTGGCAGTGATCGTCTTCAGCGCCGTGGGTGTCGGCGTGATGACAGGACTCATTCCGAGCTCGATGTCGAAGAATGCCGAAGTGCAGGCACCGATGAAGGCTGAAGCCCCGAAAGCGGAGCCGGTGCAACCGCAGAAGCAGTCAAGCGCGGCTCAAGCTCCGAAGAGAAGCGCGCCGTCGGAGACGAGAAGCGCTCCGGCCGAGCCGCCGAAGCGCACCGCTTCCAACGAGCCGGCACGCGTCGCGTCGGCGCCGCCCGCCCCGCCCGCGCCGCGCATCTGCGCCAACTGCGGCAGCGTCGAGGCGGTGAACGTGATCGAGGAGAAGGGAGAAGGATCCGGTCTCGGCGCGGTGGCCGGCGGTGTCGCGGGTGCGCTGCTCGGAAACCAGATCGGCGGCGGCAGCGGACGCAAGATCGCAACCGTGGCCGGCGCCGCGGGCGGCGCGTACGCCGGGCATCAGATCGAGAAGCACGTCAAGAGCACGAAGCGCTACGACGTGGTGGTGCGGATGGAAGACGGCAGCGTGCGCACTTTCCCGTACGATACCGAGCCGGCGTTTCGTCCCGGCGCCAGAGTGAAAGTGGTTGAAGGCACGCTCGTCGCAAACTGACGGGCGGTGCATGGAGGCCGCGCAGAAAGCGCGGCCTTTTTTCGGGGACAGACCCGGAATTCCGGGTCTGTCCCCACTACTAGCGGCCGGTGCCGGGCGCGGACTGAGCCTCCTTCATGTGCTTGACGACCCGCTCCGCGATTTCCGGATTCGCTTCGGCGTGCGTCATGATCTCCTTGTACTTCGCGACCGACAGGCCTTCCTTCTCCACCGCCTTCACCATCTCGTCGGTCGCCGTCTTCTCCACCTGCCGCTGTTCTTCCGGCGTGGCCGCCATCTTGAGCTTGGGCAGGTAGACATCGTTGATGCGCAGAACTTCCAGCGCCGCCAGCGCGAAGGTCTTCAATTCGGCGTCCGTATAGGCGGGCGCGGTCTGTGGCGCACCGGGTGCCGGGCGCGGCACGCCGGGCGCGGCTTGCGCGAGCGCCGCGGAGGCCGACGCGGTGCCGATGGCTGCGCAGAAGATCGCTGCAAACAAAGGATATCTCTTCATGGATTTCTCCTGGGAATCGGGCGGGAGGGATGCCGAGCCAACGCTCGTCGTTCCGAAAGGGACTGCCGGCGCGGGGTGAAGTTCAGGATAGTTTTTCTGTCGATGGCGGTCTGTCGCGCCAGAACACTTCGGTGCCCCTGAGCGTCGTTCTCTGCATCAGCCGGCGCTCGGGCAACGCGTAATCCACCGTCGCACGATGGATGGTCGCGCAATTGTCCCACATGACGAGATCCCCGACCCGCCATCTGTGTCGATAGACGAATTCGGGCCGCGTGCAATGGGCGTAGAGTTCGGCGAGCAGCGCCCGCGCCTCGTCGTCCGGCACGCCGCCGAGGCCGACGGTGAAGCCCTCGTTCACGTAGAGGCACTTGCGCCCGGTATGGGGATGGGTGCGCACGACCGGGTGCACGACGTCGGGCGTGCCCGCACGGCGCTCCTCGCTCACCACAACGTCGCTGCCGGCCGCCTTGCGCTCGCGGATGTAGCGATCCCAGAAGCGGTGCACCGCCTTGAGACCCGAGAGCTTCCGCTTCATGTCGTCCGGAAGCGCATCGTACGCGGCGGCGGTGCTCGCGAACTGCGTGTCACCCAGTGGCTCGCCGCCGCGATGCGGCACTTCCAGTGCATACATGATCGAGCCGCGGCTCGGCGCGCGCGTGTACGAGAGATCCGTGTGCCAGTAGTTGCCCGCATCCTTGATGCCGATCGCCCGGCCGTTCTCGACGATGTTCGACAGGACGTAAATTTCCGGATGCTGCGGCTTCACGTATTCGCGCAGCACGTGGATCTCGAGCTCGCCGAAGCGCCGGCTGAAGCGCACGTGCTCGGCATCCGAGATGCGTTGCCCGCGAAAGAGGACGACCGAGCGCTCGTTGAACGTCCGCTCGATTTCGGCAAAGGTCGCCGCGTCGAGATCGGTGCAGAGATCCACATCCCGTATTTCCGCACCGAAGAGCGGTGACAGCGGTTCGATGCGCATGCGCGGCCTGTCGCGAAATGACGTTCTGCTAAGATACCAGAGGATGAGTTCCATCGTCATTCCGGACAATGATCCGGAATCCAGCCAACGTCGTTCGCCCGGGCTCGGGCCCGACTGACGGATCGCAGGACACGGAGGAGGAGATGAAATCGCTCTGCGCATTCACGATGCTGTTGGCGGTCATGATCTTTGGGGCCGCCGCGCCAGCCGCTGAATTTCCCGCGCGCCCGATCCGCATGATCGTTCCCTACGCACCGGGTGGCGCGAGCGACATTTTCGCGCGCATGGTCGCGGAGAAGCTCACCGCCGCGTGGGACCAGCAGGTCGTGGTGGACAATCGCGCCGGTGCCGGGGGCAACATCGGCTCCGATCTCGTCGCGAAGGCGAATCCCGACGGCTATACGATGCTGCTCGGGACATCCGGCTCGAACGCCGTAAACCCAAGCCTCTACTCGAAGCTGCCGTACGACGCCAGGCGCGATCTCGCGTTGATCGCCCTCGTCGCATCGACACCCAACATACTCGTCGTCCGCAGCGCGCATCACGCGAAGTCGCTGCGCGACCTGCTGCAGATGGCGAAGGCGAGTCCGGGGAAGGTGACCTACGGCTCGTCGGGCGTAGGCAGCGTACTGCATCTCTCGGGCGAGCTCCTCAACACGCTGACCGGCGTCAGGATGGTGCACGTGCCGTACAAGGGAACCGGGCCGAGTCTCATCGATCTCCTCGGCGGGCAGATCGATTCGGTGTTCTCGAATCTGCCGCCCGTCGTTCCGTACGTCCAGGATGGCCGCATGCGCGGCATCGCGGTCACCACCGCCGAGCGCGTGCGCGCGCTGCCCAGCGTGCCGACCATGATCGAGGGCGGCGTGCCGAATTACGATGTCGCCTCGTGGTTCGGCGTGATGGTGCCGGCGAAGACGCCCGCCGCGGTCATCGAGAGGATCAACCGTGAAGTGCAGCGCATCCTCAAATTGCCGGACACGAAGGAGCGTCTCGCGACGATGGGCGCAGACCCGATGTTCATGTCAGTGCAGGAAGCGAACCGGTTTTTTCACGCCGAGATCGAGAAGTGGGCGAAAGTCGTGAAGGCCTCCGGCGCCAAGGCCGATTAGCAGGTTCGCCGCGTCGCCGAATCCAGCGAAAGCCGCTCAGCAGTAAAGACTACGGCTCCCGGCTGGATCCCGGCTTTCACCGGGATGACAAGTCTGCGTGCGGCGTCACGAGAATCGCTCGCCGGGATGACGAGCTTGCGTGCGGCGTCACGAGAATCGCCCGCCGCGATGACAAGCTTGCGTGCGGCGTCACGAGAATCGCCCGCCGCGATGACATACTCCGGTCATTCCGGACTCGATCCGGAATCCACCAGCGGGCGGTTGACCGTTCTAACCGTGCCGGCCGGCGCGCCAGCCGTGGCGCGCGAGATGCTTCTCGGCGAACGCTTTCGGCTCGGGCTCGAGCGGCACCGCAAGCGAATCGCTCCAGCGATTGAGAAATCCGTTGAGCGCCACCGCCGCGGTGATCTCGACGATCTGCGCGTCGGTCCAGTGCGCCTTCAGCCGCGCGAACAGTTCATCGGTCACTGCGTTGGGCTGTGACGCCGCCGCGATCGCGTAATCGAGCGCAACGCGCTCCGCTTCGCTGAAGAGCGGGCTCGTGCGGTAGTCCACCACCGCCTCGAGTCTGGCGTCGTCGAGCCCCACGCGATGCGCCGCTTCGGCCGCGTGCGCCATGCTGTAGCTGCAGCCGTGCGTGCGGCTCGCCATGTAGGCGACGAGCCGCTTGAAGCCGAGATCGACCTCGCTCTCCTTGTCCCACACGGCGGACGCCATCTGCGCCAGCGCCTTCACCACCCTGGGACGGTGCTGCATGATGAGAACGCTGTTCGGTGGGTAACCGAGATACTTCTTGTACGTCTCCAGAGTGTCCGCGAGATCGGGATGGGTGTCGGCAGGCAGCGGCTTGATGCGCACGATCGCTCCTTCAGCTGACATCGAGGTCCACGAGCGGGCCGTGCTGCTGTCCGCCGAAAACATCGGTGTCGTCGATGTCACCCGAGATCGCCGGGCGCGGGATGGTGATCTTGATCGCGTTCGCGGCGTCGTAGTGGATGATCGAGACGACCTCGGGCGTGAGCCGGTAGGTGCGCGCAAACCACTCGGCGTTGATCAACTTCGCATCGCGCACCTTCTCGTAGCCCTCGCGATCCCTGAAGATCACGTCGAACGTCAGCTCGAACGGCCCCGCGTTCTTGCTGCGGATGAGCTTGGTGAGCTGCCAGAGCTTCGCCACGGCTCACACCTTCTCGTACTCGATGCGGAACATCTCGAGCGGCGTCGCGGGCTCCACCACGTGGTTCATGTTGAAGCGGTAGCTCGGCCCGCGCGGGATCTCCGCCGGCGAATACGGATACGCGATCGAGGTGATGAGTCCCGTCCACTCCGGCACCGGATAGTGCACGGCGATGTGGCTCACCGACTTCATGAGCGCAGTCGCGCGCTCCTGCGTCTCCGCCGTAACCTGGAACAGCAGTCCCACCTCGTGCCCGATGCGCCGGTCGGCTTCGAGCGCGCCCATCGTTGCGTCGCGGCCGAAGACGCGCACGTCGAGCCGATACTGCCTTTCGATGCCAGCACCGAACACGGCGGCGATGCGGTCCTTCGCCGCGCGCACGAGGCCCTCGATCCACGCGTCGAACTGGCGCAGGATGATCGGGTCGCGCACGCTGCCGATGAGAATCGTCTGATAGCCCGCGAGCTCCGCGCCTTCGAGCTTGATCGTGTAGCGGGAAGCCGGCGTGAACGTGCTCCCCGACACCTTCACCGCGCGATCGGATATCGCCTCGTACTTCGCGGAATACGTATTGAGCACGCCCGAGGGTTCCACCAGCTCGTAGGGTGTCGCATTCTCGTAGAGGTTGTGGGACGCGATGCTCGCCGGATCGCAGCGGTACTCGGGATTCGGCGGCTCGACGATGAAGTGGTCGTCGCGCACGGTCGCGAACATGCAGTCCGGGTACTTGCGCATGACTACGCACGCCGCCCCGCACTCGAGGATCTTCGCCGCATGCCATACGGTCGCCGGATTCAAGCCGCGCATCACCGGCATCGCGGAAAAGATCGAGGTGTCGCTGGAGCGTCCCGCGATCACCACTTCCGCGCCGTGCTCGAGCGCCTCGACGAACGGCTCGATTCCCGCCATGCCGACGATGTGCGCGCTGCGGTCGATCACCGCTTCACTCAAATCCGGCGCATTCGCGAGCGGCGTGATCTTCCCTTCGCGGAACTTGCGCTTGAGATAGCCCTTGTCCTGCTCGCTGTGGATGGCGGCGAGCCGGAACGAGAGCTTCTCCTCGCGCGCGATTTCGCGGGCGATGCCCACCAGCTTCGCGAGCTGGGGATCGCTGCCGGACGTGCACGCCGAACCGATGATCGCGGGAATCTTCGCCGCGCGCGCCGCGAGCAGGATGAGCCCGAGGTCGCGCTTGTACGCCGACTCCGAGAAGAGCGTCTCGCCCGACCCGAGGTAATGCGGGCCCGGATCGGTCGAGCCGGAATCCGCGCCGATGAAGTGCGGCTCGAGCCGCATCGCGCGCTTCAGCGTCTCCTCGCGAAATCCGGACCCGAGAATGCCGGTCGCGGAAACGATGCGGATCTCCTTCATGTGCGTATGCGAACGCTCAGGCCGCCCGGCCCGTGAGCCACACGCGCTCGATCTGCGGCAGCGCTTCCTCGATCCTGCGCCCGATCTCATCTTCGGTGAGTGAGCTCAGAGGATGCGTGATCACCACCGGCTCGAGACCGGTCATGCCGAGCGCATCGCGCTGCGTTCGCGCCTCGAGCACGAATTCGGAGGTCGCCACCATCGCCGCGGGCCGGCCCCTCGTCTCCAGCATCACCGAGTCGTGCATACAGCACGACGTGCAGGACCCTCAGTCGGCGATGGCGGTGAGCACGATGTCGTTGTTCGCCGCAATTTCGTCGATCAGCTCCGGGCGCGCGTTGAGAGAGAAGCTCTCCTTGCGATAGTAGTTGACCGCGGCGAAGCCATGCTTCGCCACGAGCCGGTCGCGCAGGCCGCGCAGCAGCTTGTTGGCGTTCCACTTGGTGTTGTCGAGGAGCGCGAGCCTCAAGCCCGCGAGCGCCTTCACGCGCGGCGCGAGCGTGAGCGGCGTCGCCTCGACCACGCCGCGCGGATCGTATACCGGTAGCGTCTTCATTGTCGTCTCCAACTTCTTTACCAGATGACAACTTGACCGTTCGTCCTGAGCTTGTCGAAGGACGAGTGGTCGTCAGCCGTTCGGTAGTTCGACAGGCTCACCACGAACGGTAACTCGTTACAGGTAGCACGTGCCGTCCACGCATTGCGGGCCGCCCGCCTGCGGCGCAGCGCCGCCGATTGCGCGCAGCACCGGTGTCGACATGTGACCCCATCCCGGAATGAACGCGGAAAAGCGCCCCGCCTCGCCGCCCGCGACGAACAGATGGATGTTGTCCGGACTCGGGACGATCGGCGTGCGGGCATCGGGCTCGCGCTTGTACCACACCGGCAGGTTGCGGTTGTACACCTTGCCGTAGCGGCCCCTGCCGTAGAGATCGTCCCAGCGGTTTCCGGAATGCGCCCAGAGATAGTGCCGGATGTCGTGGCGCTTCCAGCCGCACTTCGCGATCGTTGCGGCGTGTTCCGGCCCGAGCACCACCGCGCAATGCCCGGCCGAGACCGCGTTGTTGTTGCAGATCGTGCTCATCGCCGAGCACACGCTGTCGAGGATGCCTTCCGCGTCGTTCGCGTAGTGGTTGGTGATGCTGTGCGGGGGCTCAGCCGCGAGCACGAATACCGTCGAGTCCTCCGCGCGGTAACCCTTCTCGACGTGGTACGGCGCGAACGGGCTCGCCTCCTCGTTCTCCGCGATGCAATAGGTGTATTTCCCCGGGTGCCCCAGCGTGCTCTTGTCGAGGAGGCCGGGCCAGCCGCCGCCGACATTGAGCAGGATGAGCCGCAGCGCCCGCCCGATGGTGGCATTGGCGCGATTTCCCGAGCCGAACACGTTGCAGCCGGCGTTCATGCCGATCGCCTTGCGGATCGGGCCGTTCACCACGAGCAGCGGGCTCGCCATGTGGGTCGTCGCCTGCACGCCGTTGAGATTGAAGGGCGGCGCGCAGAGCGCCAGCATCGCCGCTTCGACCACCGGCGCGTACTCGGGGCGGCACCCGGCCATCACCATGTTGATCGCGAGCACCTCACGCGTGAGGCTGCCCCAGCGCGGCGGAACACGGCACAGGCGCTCGCCCGCATCACCCCCCAGTGCTTCGAGCACCGCCGCGATCTTCTGCGGCGTCGGCGGCACCAGCGGAAAGCCGTCCGAGTAGCCGCGCTCGTAGTACCACTCGATGAGATCGGTGCCCTCCGGCACGTGGTTCGTTTCGGCAGGAGCAGTGATGGCGGAAGGATCGTTCATGGCGCAGGCCGGGAATATCGCGCAGAATGCGCAGGACATTTTACTTTGTTTCCGCGGGCGCTACGTTTTTGGCGCGTGAGGCCGCATAATTCGGGCTTTGGCGCACCGGGCCGCCGCGCAATGACAGTCACGGAGAACGTAGTCTTGGACATGGTCAACCGTCCCGCCGGATTTGCGGATGTCACGTATGAGGAGGCGCTGCGCCGCGCGCGCGAGCTGATCCCGTTCCTGCGCGAACAGGCGCCGAAATGTGAAGCGGCGCGCAGCCTTACGCCCGCCGTGCTCAACGCGCTGCATACGACCGGGCTGCTGCGCTACCTGCAGCCCAGGGTGTGGGGGGGCATGGAACTGCCCTTCGTCTCCTACTTTGACATCCCCGAAATGCTCGCGCGCGGCGACATCTCGGTGGGCTGGGTGGTCGCGAATCTCGCCTCGCACCATCGCAACCTCGTGTGGTGGGACCCGAAGGCGCAGGAAGAGGTGTGGGGGCGCAACCCCGACGCCGGCATCGCCTCCGGCATCGCGTTCCACCAGGGCCGCGGCCGGCGCGCCGACGGCGGCATCGTGCTCTCCGGCGAGTGGAATTTCTCCTCCGGCAGCGACCATTCCGACTGGTGCATGCTCGCGTGCGTGGTGCGCGACGGCGACAAGCCGGTCGACTACGTGCTGTGCCTGCTGCACTGGTCGGAGTATGAAGTGGTGGACGACTGGCACACGCTCGGAATGCGCGCGACCAGCAGCAAGACCGTGCGCTGCAAGGACGTGTTCGTGCCGGATTACCGGGTCGTCTCGATGCATCTCGCGCGGCCCGATCACCAGTGGCCGGGGCTCGCGGTGCACAGGAACCCGCACTACCGGATTCCGACTTCGGCGCTCGGCGGCGATTGCATCGGCGCCTGCATGGTGGGCAACGCGCGGGCGGCGCTCGAGCTCGCGGTCGAGCACGTGAAGTCGCGCAGCACCAACTACACCGGCGCCAAGATGCGCGACTTCCAGACCGTGCAGTTGCGCATCGGCGCGGCGGGTGCGCGCATCGACGCCGCGGCGCTGCTCATGCGCAACGACTGCCTTGAAGCGCAGTACATCGCCGAGGCGGGCGGCGCGCTCGATACCGAGACCAAGCTGCGCTACAAGCGCAACTGCGCGTTCGCCGTGCGCGAGTGCCTCGAGGCGGTGGACATGCTGCATGAGATGGTCGGCGCCATGGGCATCTACGATCATCACCCGCTGCAGCGCATCTTCCGCGATGCGCGCGCCGCCGCCGGCCACATCAGCTTCAGCACCGACGCGCAGCTGCCGCCGTGGGGGCTCGTCGCGCTCGGCGGCGAATTCGCGAGCCCTACCCTCTGACCGGGGTGGTGACCCGCCACACGCTTGCGAGCCACGGCTGCTGCTCGCGCGGCAATCCCGCCGGCCGGTAGTAGTGCGCAAGCTCGGCGAAGCCGGCGTCCGCCATGTAGCGCCGCCATGTCTCGAGATCGTGGTACGCGCCGTAGCGTCCGGCATTCCATCCCTCCTCATTGCTGCCGCGCGGATTCGAGCTGAAGAGCACGCCGCGCGGCTTCAATGCGGCGTTGAGTTCGCGCAGCACGCGCGGCAGCTCCTGCGCCGGGACGTGAAAGAGCGCGGCATTGGCAAAGATACCGTCGAAGTGTGTCGCCGGCAGATCGAGCCTGAGAAAATCCTGCTCCCACACCTCGCATCCGCTGTAGTCGCGCGCCATCTGCGCGAAGCGCGGCGTGCCCTCCAGCCCGATCGCGCGGTGCCCGAGTGCGCTGAACGTCCTGAGATCACGTCCCGGGCCGCAGCCGAAGTCGAGAATGACGAAGGGCGGATCGCCGTCGATGTGCTCGAGGAGCGCCGCGATGTTCTGACCCACATCGTGGTCGCGCGTTCCCGCCCAGAACGCATCGGCATTGCGCTCGTAGTGCTCGAGCGTGAGGCGGGAGATCTTCTCGAGGTCCTGCAGTGTGAGGCGCATGCCTTATTATGTCGCGTCACAGGAGGCCCACACCATGGCTATGGCACGTCCGGCAATGCACGCGGGAGAAGCGGTCGCGGAGGCGCTGCGCGAGGAGGGCGTCACGCGCGTCTACAGCGTTCCCGGGTCCCACATCCATCCGATCTACGACGGCTTGAGCCGGGTGGAGAGCGTGCGCTTCGTCACCTGCAAGCAGGAGCCCAACACGTCCCTCATGGCTGACGCTTACGGGCGGCTCACCGGCAGGCCGGCGGTGTCTCTCGTCACCGCCGGACCGGGCGCCATCAATTCCATGGCCGGCGTCGCGCAGGCCTACGGCGCGGCCTCGCCCATGGTCCACATCGCAGGCGCGGTGCCGCTCAAGGCGGACCTCGAGGCCTTTCACGGCGTGGACGATCCCGCGTTCGTCCACGAAATGTTCAGGAAGATCACCAAGTGGAGCGCGCGCGTCGAGCGCCTCGAGGACATACCGGAGGTGATGGCGAAGGCGTTCCACATCGCGCGGAGCGGCCGTCCCGGGCCGGTGCACGTGGAACTCCCGCGGCTCGCCGACTACAGCGAGCACATCCTGCAGGAAGAAAAGGCGGTGCTGCCCGAGTACCGCTCGATCGCGACGGTCACGCCGAAGCCCGACCCGGGGGATGTCGAGCGCTGCGCGCAGGCGCTCAGGCACGCCAGGTCACCGGTCCTCGCCGCCGGGAAGGGCGTCATCCGCAAAGGTGCGATCCGACAGCTCTCGGAGCTCGCGCTCAAGCTCCAGGCACCGGTGGTATGCGCGCAGGACGCGATCGGTGTCATCGACGAGGACCACCCGTTCTTTGCCGGGCACTTTTCTCCCATCCGCAACCATCCGCTGTGCACCGCGGCGCTGCAGGCGACCGATCTCATCGTCGGCGTGGGGCTGCGCATGGGCGCCGCCGAGATGACCGATCTCACAAAAGTCGCGCCGGAGCGGAGAATGTTCATCGTCGGATTCGACGATGCGCGCGACGCGCGTTACGACGGCGAGGATGCGTGCGTCGCCGATCCGAAATGCTTTCTCGATGCGCTGCTCGCGCGCCTCAACGACTACGAGCGACCGCGCGATGAGGCGCGGATGCACCAGTTGTCGTTGCAGAAGCAGGACATCCGCCGTCGCCTCACGGCGCACAACGACCCGCATCGCAACGACCGCCCGATCCATCCGGGTGTCCTCATGGAAGCGATGAACAAGGTGCTCGACGACCGCGCCGTGGTGGCGAGCGACGTCGGCAACTGCCAGATGTGGGCGCGCGCTTATCGCCGCATCGCGAATCCGGAGTCGTTCATGCAGTCCGGCGTGTGGAACGCGATGAGCTACGGGTTTCCCACCGCGATGGTCGCGAAGATGGAGTTCCCCGAACGCGACGTGGTGGCGCTCGCGGGCGACGGCGCCTTTCTCATGACGATCGGCGACCTTCCGACCGCAGCCGAATACGGCGCGAACATCCTCATGGTGGTGCTGAACGACGGTGCCTTCGGCCAGACGTACATGCAGCAGAGCAATATCTACGGGCATACCTACGGCACGAGCTTCAGAAGCCCGGACTTCGCGCAGATCGCGCGTGCGTGCGGCGCGGAAGGCATACGCGTGAGCGATCCCAAGAATCTCGAGGACGCGCTGCGGCAGGCGCTCGCGGTGACGAAGGTGAAGCCGGCGCTCGTCGAAGTGATGGTGAGCCGCCATCCGTATCCGAAATTGTGACTGGGCCCCGGCGCACGCCTGGGACACGAGTAGTTTCCGGCTTTTCAAATTACCAGTTGAACGTGGCGAGGAGATAGTCGGGACGCGCCACGGCGGAACCCGCGAACGCGCGCCACTTCTCCGCGGTCGGCAATTCACCCCAGCGGATGCCGAGCTCCGTCGCGTGCACTCCGCCGGGGATGAGCGCGCTCCTGATGCCGACGCGCGCGGCGCCGAGGACATCGTGCTCCACCGAGTCGCCGATTGCGACGACTTTTTCCTTCGGGCACCGGAGCGCTTCAAGACACGCGTCATAAATCGCGGGATAGGGCTTGCCGTGATAGAACACGCGCCCGCCGAGCGCTTCGTAGCGCCGCGCGAGCGCGCCCTGCGCTTCGGTCGTGCCCTCGGGCAGCAATCGGATGAGGTCCGGATTCGCGCATACCATCGGCAGCCCGCGCGCGATACCTGCACGAAGCTCCGGTTCGTAGTCGCGCGCGAGCCGCCGCGGCGCATCCGTGCCGAGCACCGCGAGGAAATCCGCGTCCTCGACGCGATCGACGAGCGTCAATCCGATGCCCTCGAGCAGCGTGCGGTCGCCGCCGCGCGTGAACGCATAGCAGCGCTTTCCGAGCGCGCGATGGAACGGATCCGCACGGGCTTCCAGCGCGCGCCGCGTTTCCTCACCGCCGGAGATGAAGCGATCAACCCACACCGCATCGAATCCCATCGCCCCCATCAGCTCAAGATTGTCCGCTTCGCGCCGCCCGGAATTCGAAAGCACCACGACGCGCTTTCCCGAGTCGTGCAGCCTGCGCAGGCAATCGGCGGCGCCGGGATAGGGACGCGTGCCGTCGTGCAGCACGCCCCACTGATCGAGGATGAAGCCCTCGTATTTCCTCGCGAGCCCCGCCACGCCGGCAAAGACCGGGAGGCCGTCGAGGCGATCAGGAAATGCGGGCACGGATGTAGGCCGATACCGCTTCGCTCACCAGCACGATCGCGAGGATCGCCGCCAGCACGACGAGCACCTGCTGCCACGCGAACTGGTTGATCGACGCATAGAGATAGAGCCCGATGCCGCCCGCGCCGACGAAACCGAGCACGCTCGACTCGCGCACGTTGATGTCCCACCGATACACCGTGGTCCCGATCAGCACCGGCATCACCTGCGGCAGGATGCCGACGAGATACACCTGCGCCGTGGAGGCGCCCGTCGCCTGAATCGCCTCGATCTGGCCACGGTCCGCTTCCTCGATCGCCTCGGCGACGAGCTTGGCGAGAAAACCCACGGAGCGCGCCGCCACCGCCGCGACGCCCGCCACCGCGCCCGGACCGAAGATCGCGACGAACACGAGCCCCCAGATCACGGTGTTGACCGAGCGCGAGGCGACGAGCAGCGCGCGCCCCACGACCCACGTGAAGCCGTTCGCCGTCGTGTTGCGCGCGGAGAGAAACGCGAGCGGGATCGAAAGCACCAGCGCGATCGCCGTGCCGAGGGTGGCGATGTGCACCGTCTCGATGAGCGGCTCCACGATCACGCCGAGGTACGACCAGCGCGGCGGCCACATGCGCTGCGCGAGGTCGAGCGCCTGCACGTGCGCGTCCTGGAAGAACGCCCACTCGATGTCGAGCGCGGACACCGACCACGCCGCGGCGAAGGCAATCGCGGCCGCCCACAGCCAGCCGACGATCGTCTCCCGCAGCGAGCGCCGCCGCCACACCTCGGGGTAGGTGCGGACGTCAGTCTCCGCGCTCATCGCAGCCTTCTCCGCACCCGGTCGCTGAACCACTCGCCGATCGCGACGAGCGCGATGATCGAGAGCAAAATCGCGAGCGCAAAGTCGAAGTCGTAGCGCGAGAACGAAGCGGAGAGCGTCTGCCCGATCCCACCCGCGCCGACGATCCCGATCACCGTGAAATGCCGCACGTTGGCATCAAGGCGGTAGATGACCACGCCCACCGTGCGCGCGAGCACCTGCGGCACGATCGCGTAGATCACGGTCTGCCCGAAGCCCGCGCCGGTCGCGCGCACCGCCTCGACGGGCCCCATGCGCACGTTCTCGATGTCCTCCGCGAGCATCTTGCCGAGGAAGATCGCGGAAGCGAACGCGAGCGTGAGCAGCCCCGCGACCGGGCCGAAGCCGAAGAGCTTCACGAAGAAGATCGCGATGATCACTTCGTGCAGCGTGCGTCCCGCGACGATGAAGCCGCGCGCGGCCAGGTAGATCGGACGCGGGGCGAGATTGCGCGCGGCGGCGATGCCGAGCGGCACGCTCAGAAAGATCCCGGCGAGCGTCGCGGCGAGCGCCATCTGCACGCTCTCCAGCATGCCGGTCGTGAGAAGCTGCCAGCGGCTGAAATCGGGCGGAATCATGCGCGCGAGGATGTCGAGGGCGCGCGGGAACCCGGCGAGCACGCGATCGACGTCCACGTCGAGGTCGGACACCGCCCAGACGAGGTACGCGATCAGGCCCGCCGCGGCGAGGCGCTGGCGCAGCAGGCTGCCGAAGAGCGGCGGCGCCTGCCACACCGTGGGATAGGAGGTGGCGGCCGTGCTCACTGCTCACTCCCGGCATCGTCATCGATGCGCCGGATGGTCTGGCTCCAGTCTTCCGCGCCGTAGATCTCGGTGAGCGTCGCGGCAGTGAGCATCGAGGGCGGCCCGTCGAAGGCGATGCGCCCGGCCTTGAGGCCGATCACGCGGTCGGCGAACGCCTGCGCGAGCGCGACATCGTGGATGTTGACGAGCGCGGGGCGGCGCCGCTCGGTCGCCAGCTCGCGGATGAGGCGCATGATCTGCCGCGCGGTTTTCGGATCGAGGCTCGCGGTCGGCTCGTCGACCAGCAGCAGGTCCGGATCCTGCATGAGCGCGCGCGCGATCCCCACGCGCTGGCGCTGCCCGCCGGAGAGCGCGTCGGCCCGCGCATTGTGATAGCCCGCGAGACCGACGCGATCGAGAAGCGCGAACGCACTGGCGATATCGCGCGGCGGAAAGCGCCGGAAGAGCGCGGCGAAGAATCCCACGGTGCCGAGGCGGCCCGAGAGCACGTTCTCCATCACGGTGAGACGCTCGACGAGGTTGAACTCCTGGAAGATCATCGCGATCCGGCGCCGCAGTTTTCGCAGCTCGCGCCGCGAAACACCGACGATCTCGGTGTTGCCCAGCCGGATCTCGCCCGCGGTCGGTTCGACCAGGCGGTTGATGCAGCGGATCAGCGTGCTCTTGCCGGCGCCCGACGAGCCGATGATGGCGACGATTTCGGGCCGCTCCACAGCGAAGGTGACATCGTCGAGCGCGCGCAAGCCTCCGGGGTAAACCTTGGTGAGCCCGCGCACGGCAAGCGGCGCCGCCGCGCCCGGCTCGCGCGCCGGTGGGGCGCGCAGCGCGTTTTCCATCGTTGCGCTACTCCGCCTTCCGGCCGAGCTTGCCGAGATTCTCCTGCGTGTAGCTCACGCCGCTCGCCTTCTGGATCGTGCGCACGTCGCGCCAGTGCTCCCTGTAACTGATCGGAGCGAAGCGCTCCACGTCCTTGAATTCGGCGGCGAGCTTCGACTTCCTGAAGTCGAAGGTGATGAACGCCTGCTTGATTCTCTCCTGCAGATCGGGCGGAAGGTTGTGCGCGACGCCGAACGCGGTGCGGGGAAAGGGCGTCGACTCGTACACCACGCGCAGCGTTCCCGGCTTGAACATGCCGCGCGCCTGCATGCGCTCGACGACGGTGGAGGCGACCGGCGCGGCGTCGTAATCCCTGTTGACCACGCCCATGATCGAGTTGTCGTGCTTGCCCGAATAGAGCACCTTGTAGTCCTTGTCGGGCTCCACACCCATCGCCTTGAACAGCGCGCGCGGCGCGATGTCGCCCGAATTGGACGAGGGCGCGACGTGCGCCACGCGCTTGCCTTTCAGATCCATGAGGGTCTTGATCGCGCTGTCCCGGTGAGTGATGAGCTGAAGCGTGTAGCCGATGCTGCCGTCGGCGCGCTGCATGGCGACGATCGGGACGAAACCCGCGAGGTTGACCGCGAACGCGGTGGGCCCGGTCGCGACCCCGGCGATGTGGAGCCGCCCCGAGCGCATCGCTTCCACCTGCGCCGCGTACGATTCGGCGGGGAACCAGCGGATGCGCTTGCCGGTCACCTTGGCAAGGTATTCCATGAAATCCGCGAAGACGTTTTCGTAAACGGCGGGGTCTTCGACCGGCGTGTAGGAGAAGACGAGCGTCGCGGGATTCTGCAACGCTTTGGGATCTTTAGGGCGATCGGCGACGAGGTCTCCGTCTTCGTCGCAGTAGCGCTGATCGAGATCGCCGCGGTTCGCGCACGGCGCCTGCGCCAGTGCAGCGCCCGCGAGGAGCGAACCGAGGAGTAGCACGATCGCGCCGAGAGCACCGGATATTGTTTTCATGGCCGTCCTCCGTTTTCACGTATTTCAACATATTGCAAAATACCCGGCCACTCGCGCGCCGGCACGCCGGCCTCGCCGCGCGGGTATCGTGGTAACCTACGAGCGACCTCGCGCCGGCAGGGACCGCACGTGAACAGAGTCATAGGCTGGGTGATAGTAATCGTCGTCGCGGGCGCGATCGGCGGGGCGCTGTACTACCGCAGCCAGCAGTCGCAGCTTCGGCCCGCCCCCCCGGCGGCCGAAGCGCCGTCTAAGAAGCCACCGGCGGAACCCGCCATACGCTATCCGCTCGAGGAGAAGCCGGTCGGCGAGCCGCTGCCGCCGCTCGAGAAGAGCGATCCGGCGATGCGCGATGCGCTGCGCGGGCTGTGGGACGAGAAGATCGTCGGCCAGATCTTCGTCGTCAGCGAATTCGTGCGCCGCGTGGTGGCGACGATCGACAACCTGCCGCGGCAGAAAGTCGCGATGCGCCTGATGCCGGTGAAGCAGGTGCCGGGGCAATTCCGCGTCGCGGGCATAAGCGACGAGCTCACGGTTCACCCGGACAATGCCGCGCGCTATGCGCTCTACGTGAAGACGCTGGAGTCGGTCGACAGCGCGCGGCTCGTGGACGCCTACAAGCGGTTCTACCCGCTGTTCCAGAAGGCGTACGAGGATCTCGGATATCCCAAGGCCTATTTCAACGATCGCGTGGTGGAAGTGATCGATCATCTGCTGGCCGCGCCCGAGATGCCGGCGAACGCGCGCCTCGTGCAGCCCAAGGTGTTCTACCAGTTCGCCGATCCCGATCTCGAGCGGCGATCGGCGGGACAGAAGATCATGATGCGCATCGGCAACGAAAACGCTTCGCGCGTTAAAGCCAAGCTGCGCGAGATCCGCGGACAGCTCGCGCGCGAGGAGGTCAAACCACCGCAGCAAACGCCACCCGCCGGTGGCCGATAACGAAACAAAAGGAGGAGGAGATGAAATTTCGAGTTGCAGCAGGTGTGGGATGCGTTGTCCTGTTGACGGGATTCGCAGGCGCGGTGCTCGCGCAGAGCGCGTATCCGACGCGGCCGGTGCGCATCGTGGTGCCCTCATCCCCGGGCGGCGGTACTGACATCCTCACGCGTCTCATCGCACCTGCGTTTTCGGAGCGCCTGGGACAGACCGCGATCGTGGATAACCGCGCCGGTGCCGGATCGATCATCGGCAACGAAATCGTCGCGAAAGCGCCGCCCGACGGCTACACGCTGCTCATGGGGATTTCGACGGTCGCGATTTTGCCCGCCATGCACAAGAAGCTGCCCTACGATGCGATGCGCGACCTCGCAACGATCACGCAGGTGATCTCCGCGCCCAACATCCTCGTCGTCCATCCCTCGCTGCCCGTGAAGTCGGTGAAGGAGCTGATCGCCTTCGCGAAGAAGCGGCCCGGCGAGATCAATTACGCTTCAGCGGGGCTCGGCACGAATCCGCACCTGTCGATGGAGCTCTTCCTCAGCATGACGGGAACGAAGATGGTGCACGTCGCCTACAAGGGACTGGGCCCGGCGGTCGTCGATCTCGTCGCCGGACACGTCGTGGCAGCGACCACCACGATGCTTACCGGGTTGCCGCAGGTAAAGGCCGGCCGGCTGCGCGGACTCGCCACGACGGGAGCAAAGCGCAGCTCGTCACTGCCCGATCTGCCGACCGTCGCCGAAGCCGGCGTGCCGGGCTACGAAGCGGTGCAGTGGTACGGATTGTTCGCGCCGGCGAAGACGTCCAGGGAGATCATCATGAAGCTGCACGGCGCGATGACCGGCGCGCTGCAGGTCCCCGCGGTGCGCGACAAGCTCGTGCAGGACGGCGCCGAGCCCGTGGGCAGCACGCCGGAAGAATTCGCGCGCTTCCTTCGCATCGAAACCGAGAAATGGGGCAAGGTCGTGCGCACTGCCGGGATCGAACCGCGATAAGGCGTTCTCCGCGTTGTTCGCGGTTCGACAAGCTCACCACGAGCGGAACACGGCCGTTCGTCCTGTGACCTTCGCGAAGCTCGGGGCGCGCTCACGCCCGCCACATGCCCGTTCGGCCTGAGCCCACCAAGCCCCGCGCGCATGGCAAGGCGTGGCGGAGAAACAGGCTTGTTGAGGCGGTCTTGCCAGCATTGGGCCTTCGTGCAAGTAATTGATTCAACTACGCCAGAAAAGCTGTTTCTTGAGGGCGGAGCGCAAGCGGAGTCGAAGGGCTAAACTAACGAGCGCGAATCAAGTGCGGCCCGAAGCCTTGCGGCCTTTCTCGAGCGCCGAGAATGACTGCGTCGGCGCGGCCATGAGCCAGCGGAAACCTTTTTCAAGCAGCTTCTCGACGTTGCCGCTGTCCACGTGCGGATGGCCGCATACCACCTTGTGCTCCTTGCAGATCGCGAGGATGTCGTCGATCGCCGCGGCCACTTCCGGGTGCTCGTACTGGCGCGGGTAACCCATGTCCTGTGAGAGGTCGCCCTCGCCGATCAGCACGACGCCGATCCCCGGCACCTGCTCCAGCATCTTCGGCAGGTTCTTGATCGCGCGCACCTCTTCGCACATGACGACGACCAGTACTTCGCCCTGCGGGTTGAGCGGCCACACGTCGGCGCGATCGTAGTATTCCTGCTGCGTGAGTCCCCAGTAGCGCGCGGCGTGACGCGGCGCATCGCCGCGCTGGCCCGCAGGCTCGTAGTACGGCGCACGCTGCGGGCGCGGATAGCGGCACGCGGCGACGGCGTTGCGCGCCTCCTCCACCGTGCTCACGTGCGGCCAGATGATGCCGTAGACGCCGATGTCGAGCACCTGCTTCGCGACCCACTGATTCATCTCGCCGCCGTTCGGGGGAATGCGCACCATGGGCGCCACCGCCGGCGCGAGCGAGCCCGACTTCACGATCTGCCGGCGATCGAGCATGTACTGCATGCAGTCGCGCAGCACGCGGATCTCGTACGGGTTGTGCTCCATCTCGAACACCACCGCGTCGTACGGCGCGGCGCCGATCGCCTGTGCGGCACTGACGTCGGGCGCTGAAAAAGTGACGAAGGCCGGCTTGCCCTGCTCCAGCGCGCGGATGGCGCCGTTCAATCGCGGAATGTCGCTCATGGAAGTTCCCGATGTGGAAGTCGCAGCATTTTACGCCAACGCGATCGTCGCGCAGCACCAGCACGCGTTCCGCTATACTCGCGTGCTCCACGGGAGACGCCGATGCACATCACGCTCGTCGAAAACTTCCGCGCGGTCTTCTACGCGCCGTTCTACGCCTGCGCCGCGCTCGGTGCCTACAAGGCCGAAGGGCTCGATGTCACCATGAAGGCGTCCGAAGCGGCCGAGAAGACGCTCACGAGCGGGGAAGTGTCGTGGGGCGGTCCGCTGCGCGTCATGAAGGCGCTCGACGGCAATCCCGGCGGCGGCTACGTCGCGTTCTGCGAAGTGGTGCAGCGCGATCCGTTCTTTCTCCTCGGGCGCGCGCCGAACGCGCAGTTCAAGCTCGGCGATCTCATGGGCAGGCGCGTGGCGGTCGTGAGTGAAGTGCCGACGCCGTGGATCTGCCTGCAGTACGACTTGAGGCGGGCCGGCATCGATCCCGCGTCGATCACGCGCTCTCCCGCGCGCACCATGGCGGAAAACGCGGCGGCGTTGCGCGCCGGTGACGTGGACGTGATCCAGGTGTTTCAGCCCTACGCCCGTCAGCTCGTCGATTCCGGCGCGGGACACGTGTGGTACGCCGCGGCAAACCGCGGGCTCGCGACTTACACCACGTTCAACACGACCCGCGCATTCATCGAGAAACATCCCGACGTGGCGCTGCGCATGACGCGCGCGATGTACCGCACGCAGAAGTGGATCGCGGCGCACGACGGGCGGGCGCTGGCGGAAGCGGTCGCCTCGTATCTGCCGGATCTGCCGATCGCGACGCTCGCCGCGTGCTGCGAGGACTACAAGCGGCTCAGGCTGTGGAACGCGAATCCGGTGATGAAACGCGAAGGGCTCGAGTGGCTGCGCGACGCGATGCTCGCCGCGGGCTACATCACGACGAGGCTTCAGTTCGAGCAGTGCGTGGATCTGCGCTTTGCCGAGCAGGCGGTGCGCGAAGATCCCCCGTCGATGTAGTGCCGCACTACCCCGCCCGCTGAGCGGGTACCCCTCCTCCTCGGAGGAGGGGAGGAATCTATTGCGCGGCGCGCTGCTCTTCCCCTCCTCCAACGAGGAGGGGTGCCGACTGCGTCGGCGGGGTGGTCAGTCGATGCGGACGTTGGCGGCCGACGCGATCTTGCGCCACTTCTCGATCTCGTTCCGGATGAACGCATTGGTCTGCTCGCGCGAGAGCACGAGCGGCTCCATCGCGAGCTCGTTGAGCCGCGCGACGTAGTCCGGCCGCGCCAGCACCTGATCGTGCGCCGCCTTGATGCGCGCGACGACCTCGCGCGGCGTCTGCACCGGCACCGCGATGCCCCACCACGTGCTCGAAACGATCCCCGGCATGCCGACCTCTGCGAACGTCGGCACGTCGGGCAGCGGTTGCAGCCGCTTCGTGTGCGCCGCGCCGAGCGCCCTGAGCTTGCCGCTCTTCACGTGCGCGAGAACCGCGGAGAGATCGTTCACTACCATATCGACCTCCCCCGCCAGCAACCCGACCGTCGCCGGTCCGCCGCCCTTGAACGGTACGTGCAGGATGTCGATCCCTGCGTGGTACTTGAAAAGCTCGCCCGCCATGTGAACGATGGTGCCGGGACCGGCGGAGGCGAAGGAAAATTTTCCGGGCTGCTTCTTCGCCGCCGCGATCAGCTCCTTCACGTCTTTCGCCGGCAGATTCGCGCGCACGGCGAGCACGTGCGGTGCGTTCGCCACGAGACCGATCAACTGCAGGTCGCGGAATACGTCATACGGCAGCTTCCTGATCAGCACGAGATTCACCGCGAAGGTGCTGGTCGAGCCGAAGAGCAGCGTGTAGCCGTCCGGGTTGGAGCGGATCGCGATTTCGGTGCCGATGATGCCCGAGGCGCCCGGCCGGTTGTCGGCGACGACCTGCCGGCCCCATAAATCGGTCAGGTTCTGCGCGAAGAGGCGCCCGACGAAGTCCGCAGGTCCGCCCGCGGGAAACGGAATCAGCATGCGCACCGGACGCGCGGGAAAAGTTTCGGCTGCCGCCGCCGGCGCAGCGCACAGACAGGCAAACGCCGCGCACGCGGTCCACGATGTGATCGTCCGCGCAATCGAGAGTGCTGAAGCGAGCCTGGCGTGCATGATGCTGTCCTTTGTTGTTGTGCAGGCGCTTCCTTTTTAGCGCACAGTTCTCCCCGTCTGCAAGGAGCGCGCATTGCATGCTGCAGCGGGCGTGTGTAGCATCGACCACTACCCGATGCAAAGCTGCACCACCCCGCCCGCTGAGGGGGCACCCCTCCTCATCGGAGGAGGGGAAGAATGTTTCGGCGCGCCGCTTTCCCCTCTTCCGACGAGGAGGTGGTTGACGGAGTGGTCACGCCATCCCTCCTCATGGGAGGAGGGCAAGCGCAGGAGTACGGCATGAAAGAGCCTGGACTCAGGACGCTGTTTCATTTTTCGTTCGCGGTGAATGATCTCGACCGCGCGCGCAAGTTCTACGGCGAGATCCTGCAATGTCCCGAGGGACGCAAGCTCCCCGGCCGCGCCGATTTCAACTTCTTCGGCCATCACCTCGTCGCGCACCTCGCGCCGGAAGAAGTGGTCGGCAGTCAAGGCGCGAAGGTGGGCGACTCCAAGAAAACGCCGCTCCGCCACTTCGGCGTGGTGATGACGCTCGAGGACTTCCGCAGGACGGCGGAACGGCTTTCGAAATGCGGCGTGGAGTTCCTGAACGAGCCCTCCGTGACGCAGAAAGGCACGATCCGCGAGCAGATGTTGATGACCGTCACCGACGGCTGCGGCAACGCGATCGAGTTCAAGGGGCTGCACAACATCACCGACGTGTACGCCGTCGAGCGGAGCGAAACCGCCAGGACCTGAACAGGAGCGACAAGGAAGTGCCTTACACCATCCTCTACCCCGACAACCGGCCCTCGGACATGGGCATCGAAAAAGAGGTGACCGGTTCCGACGTCGTTTACATCAACCCCTGCAAGACGCGCTTCGAGGACGTCGAGCTCGAGGCCTGGGAAAAATGCGACGCGATCGTGGTCCGCCGCGTGCACATCGACGACAAAGTGATCCCGCATCTGAAACGCGCGCGCATCGTCGTGCGCATGGGCGTCGGGTTCGATGTGGTCGATCTCGAAGCGTGCGGCGCGGCGGGTATCGCGGTGTGCAATGTGCCCGACTACGGCACCACCGAAGTCGCGGATTCCGCGATCGCCATGATGCTCGCCTTCGCGCGCGGCACCGCGGCGTGCGACGCTGCCTTGCGCGCCGACCTCAGAAATTCGTGGACGCATCTCAACAACGTCACTGCTCGACGGCTCCGCGGCGCGACGTTCGGCGTGATCGGGTTCGGACGCATCGGCACCGCCGCCGCACTGCGTGCGCAGGCGTTCGGTATGAGCGTCGCCTTTTACGATCCCTATCTTCCGAACGGTGCGGAGCTCTCTTTCGGCTACACGCGCACCCGCAAGTTGCCCGATCTCCTCGCCATGGCGGACGTGATCTCGATCCACGCGCCGCTCACCAGGGAAACCCGTGGGCTGATCAGCGCATCCGCGGTGGCCGCGATGAAACAGGGCGCCTACCTCATCAACACGGCGCGCGGCCCGATCTGTGACACGGCGGCGCTGCTCGAGGGACTGAAAGCGGGCAAGCTCGCCGCGGTGGGTCTCGACGTGCTGCCGAAGGAACCCGCATCGCTCGACGATCCGCTGGTTGCCGCGTGGCACCGGAACGAGCCGTGGATCCGGGGCCGCGTGCTGCTCAACGCGCACACCGGCTTCTACAGCCCGGATGCGCTTGCCGACATGCGGCGCAAGTCAATCGAGACGGCGTACTACTATCTGCGCGACGGCCGGCTCGAGAACTGCGTCAACGCCGAGTATCTCAAGCGCCGCCGTTCCTGACCTGGCGTTCGGGAGTCGACTGAATGAAATTGGGCCTCAAGGGGAGAAAGGCTTTCGTCACCGGCGCAAGCCGCGGCATCGGCCGTGCCATCGCACAGGCATACGCGGCGGAAGGCATCCATCTCGCGCTCTTCGGGCGGGATCTCAAACGCTGCAAGGCGATCGCGGACGATCTGCTCGAACGCCATGAGCGACTCAAAGTGGTCGTCGTGCGGCTCGACTTCGAGGAGCCACAGACGGTCAAGCCCGCGGTGGAGAAGGCAGTACGCGAACTGGGCGGCGTGGACATCCTCGTCAACTGCGCGGGCGGCGCCTACCGCGGACGCCTCGGCGAGATCCCGGACGAGATGTGGGAACGTTACTTCCGCGTGAAGCCGCTCGGCCTCGTGCGCATGACGCGCGAGACGCTGCCGTATCTCAAGCAGTCGGATCAGGGCCGCGTCATCAACATCTCGGGGACGCGCGGGCGCGAGCCGGAGGCGCATTCGATGATGTCGGGGCCGATCAACTTCGGCACGCTCAGCCTCACCAAGGCGATGGCGAACGAGCTCGGCCCGTTCGGGATCACGGTGAATGCGATCGCGCCCGGATCGACCGCCACGCGCCGCTGGACCGAGCTTGTCACCATCACCGCACGCGAGCGCGGCACGACGGCCGAAGAGGCGGAGAAATATCTGCTGCGCGAAGTGCCGCTCGGCAAAGTGATCACGCCCGAAGCGATCGCCGATCTTGCTGTCTTTCTTGCCTCCGCCCGTGCGAACCTCATCAGCGGCACCGCGATCAACGTGGACGGCGGCCGAACGCGCAGCATTTAGGGGTGGAAGTCCGTGAGCGATACGTGGCAAGTCTCTCGTCATTCCGGCGACATAAGCATGCCCCGGAAGGAGTTGATTCGGGGCCGGAATCCAGCGCCGCTTGACTGGATGCCGGTCGTCACCGGCATGGCGCGCTTTGCATCGGAACAGCCACAACAGCAGTTGCCTCATGCATAACTGCATCCTCCGTGCAGGGTTTGCTTTGGTTGCATTGCTCGTTTGCGTGGTGGCTTCCCGCGCGCAGGACTTTCCCGCGAAGCCGATGCGCATCATCGTGCCGCTCGCGCCCGGGGGCGGGAACGACACGACCGCGCGGCTCGTCGCGAAGAAGCTCGCCGACTCGATGGGGCAACAGGTGATCGTCGAGAACCGGCCCGGCGGCGCGGGCGCCATCGCGGGCGAGATCGTGGCTCGCGCGCCCGCAGATGGCTATACGCTCTATCTCGCGAGCACGACCTTTACTTCGACGCCGGCCCTGGTGCGCCAGCTTCCTTTCGACACGCTGAGCGACTTCGCGCCGATCACGCGGCTCGCGGTGGTGCCCGGCGCGCTCATCGTTCACGCCTCGCTGCCGGTCAAGTCGGTGAAGGATGTCATTGCGCTCGCGCACGCGAAACCGGGAGAAGTGACCTTCGGCTCCGCCGGCATGGGCAGCGGCTCGCATCTCGGCGGAGAGCTGTTCAAGCAGGTAGCGCGGGTAAACATGGTGCATGTTCCCTACAAGGGAAGCGCGCTGGTGACGACCGCGCTCCTTTCCGGCGAGGTGATGACGGCCTTCACCAATCCGATTTCTTCCATGCCACATGTCAAGGCCGGGCGCTTGAGAAACCTCGGCGTGACGAGCGCGCAACGCTGGCCGCTCCTGCCCGAGTATCCGACGATCGCGGAATCGGGCGTGCCGGGCTACGAGACGTACATCTGGAACGGGATGGTAGTGAGAAGTGGCACGCCGGCTGCGATCACGGAGCGGCTGCACAAGGAACTCGTGAGCGCGATCCAGGCGCCCGATGTGGTGAAGCACCTCGCGGCGGACGGCTCGCGGCCGATGGTGCAGACGCCGGAGGAGTTCGGCGCGTTTCTGCGCGGCGAAATCGCGAAGTGGGACAAAGTCGCACGCGCGGCAGGGCTGCGCAAGGATTGAGCACCACCCCGGCGCTGCGCGCCACCCCTCCTCATCGAAGGAGGGGAAGAGGTAGTGCGCGCTGCGCCCGAACGATTCCCTTCCTCCGATGAGAAGGGGTGTCAACTCATGTTGACGGGGTAGTCAAGAAAAGTCGCGCTTGGCCTCTTTATTCGGCACGGATGTTGTTGTCGCGGATCACCTTGCCCCAGCGCGCGTGCTCGCGCTTGATGAACGCGTGGAATTCCTCGGGCGTGCTGCCAACGGGATCCGAGCCCATCGCGACGAGCCTCTCGCGCACATCGGGTGAGTTCAGCGCCTTCACCACCTCGGCGTGGATCTTGTCGATGATCGCGCGCGGGGTCTTCGCCGGCGCGAACATCCCGTTCCACGACGTCGCTTCGTAACCCGGCACACCCGACTCCGCCAGCGTGGGAATGTTCGGCGCAGCGTTCGCGCGCTTCGCGCTTGTCACCGCGATCGCCTTGAGCTTGCCCGCGTTCACGTGCGGCAGCACGGCGAGGATGTTGGTGAAGCCGATCTGCGCCTCGCCGCTCAGGAGCGCGAGCACCGCCGGCCCGCTCCCCTTGTACGGCACGTGCGTCATGCTGACCTTCGCGATCGACTGGAAAAGCTCCACGGCAAGATGACCGGAGCCGCCCGCGCCGGAGGAGGAATAGACCAGCTTCCCGGGCTGCGCCTTCGCCGTCGCGATCAGTTCCTTCACCGAGTTGATCGGCACGGAAGGGTGCAGCACGACCAGCATCGCCTGCCCGCTCGTCTGCGTGATCGGCGCGAGATCGCGAAGCGGGTCGTAGGGCACCTTGTTGACATTCGGGCTGATCGCGATCGAGCCGCTCGTGCCCATGAGCAACGTATAGCCATCGGGTGCTGCCTTCGCCGCGATTTCCGTGCCGATCGCCGCCGCAGCGCCGGGACGGTTGTCCACGACGATCTGCTTGCCCCACGCATCGGCGAGCTTCGCGCCGACGAGCCGCGCGATGACGCCCGAGCCGCCGCCGGGCGCATAGGGATCGATGAGGCGGATCGGTCGCGTCGGATAGTTCTTCACTTCCGGCGCATCCGCCGCGCGCAGCGATGCGCTCGCGCACAGTGCGATGCCCGCCGCGAACGCACACAACGCTGCGCCCCACGACAAGCTCCCCGTCTTTCCACGATGTCCCGTCACGCGATTCCTCCACAGGTTGGCGCGGCTGCGTCGCGCCGCGCTTCCGCGATGCTACACTCTATCAACGAATCGCCGCACGACAATATGGACGAACTCAACCAGCTCACCGCCTCCGAAGCCGCGCGCCGCATCGCCGCCGGCAAGCTCACCTCCGAACAGCTCGTTGCCGCATGCCTCGAGCGCATCCGCGCGCGAGATCGCGACGTGCAGGCGTGGACCTATTGCGACCCGGACGCCGCGCTCGCTCAGGCGCGCGCCTTCGACAAAGCACGGCCGCAGGGTGCGCTGGGCGGCATGCCGGTCGCGTTCAAGGATGTCATCGATACTGCCGACATGCCGACCGGCTACAACTCGGCGATCTACCGCGACTACCGCCCGCGCACCGATGCCGCGTGCGTCGCGCTCGTGCGCCGCGCCGGCGGCATCGTGCTCGGCAAGACGGTGACCACCGAATTCGCGTCGCGCCACGCCGGTGCGACGCGCAATCCGCACAACCTCGCGCACACGCCCGGCGGCTCCTCGAGCGGATCCGCCGCCGCGGTGGCCGACTTCATGGTGCCGCTCGCGTTCGGCACCCAGACCGGCGGCTCGACGATCCGGCCTTCCGCTTACTGCGGCATCGTCGGCTACAAGCCGAGCTTCGGCACGATCAACCGCGCGGGACTGAAGCCGCTCGCCGAAGCGCTCGACACGATCGGCGTGATGGCGCGCAGCGTCGAGGATTGCGCGCTCCTCGTGCATGCGGCGTCGGCTCGGGCGCTCCCGGATTTCGGGACGAAGCTCGCACAGCCGCCGCGCATCGGCCTGCATCGCACATCGCGCTGGAAGGATGCGAGCGCGCCCGCGCAGGCAGCGCTCGAAGAGACCGCTTCCACGCTCGCCAGCCGCGGCGCGCGCGTGCGCGACGTCGCTCTGCCCGAGGACTTCGACCGCCTCTACGACGCTCAGATGCTCATCATGAATTTCGAAGCTGCGCGCGCCCTCTCGCCCGAGTTCCTCCATCATCGCGAGCTGCTGAGCCCGCACATGCAGAAGATGATCCCGGAGTTTCTCGCCAAACCGCGTGAGCCCTATGCTGCTGCGATGCGGCACGCGCGCGAATGTCGTGCGCGGCTTGCAGAGGTATTCGCGGAGGTCGATGTGCTGCTCACGCTGAGCGCGCCGGGCGAAGCGCCGGAAGGCATCCGCGAGACCGGCAACTCGCTCTTCAACCGCAACTGGACGCTGCTCCACGTCCCGTGCGTGACGGTACCGGCGGGGCGCGGGCCGAAAGGCCTGCCGCTCGGCGTGCAGCTCGTCGGCGCCTACGATGACGACGAGCGCGTTCTCCTCTGCGCGCACTGGGCGGCGCAGATGCTTGCGGACGCGTAAAACACAAAACGAGGAGGAAGACGATGAGGCGCAGCAAGGCTTTCGTGCTGTTTTTCTCGGCCGTGGCGGCCGGCGCGGCCGCGCCGCAGGCGCCGGGACAGGCGTATCCGACGAAGCCGGTCCGGCTGATCTCACCCTACCCGCCCGGCGGGGGCACCGACGCCTCCGCGCGCATCATCGCGCAGGCGCTCAACGACCAGATGGGGCAGCAGGTGATCGTCGATACGCGCCCGGGCGCGAGCGGCCGCATCGGCACCGAAATCGCGTCCAAGTCGCCGGCGGACGGTTACACGCTCGTGCTCGGCAACGTCGCGCCGCTCGCCATCCTGCCGGCGGCGGTTGCCAAGCTGCCCTACGATCCGATCAGGGGCTTCCAGCCGATCAGCCTCATCGCCACCTCCGACTACGTGCTGACGGTGCATCCCTCGCTGCCCGCGCGCACGGTGAAGGAGCTGCTCGTGCTCGCGCGCGCGAAGCCGGGTGCGCTCACGTACGCGTCGAGCGGCAACCTCGGCGCGCCGCATCTTGCCGGCGAGCTCATCAATCTGCTCGCGAAAGTGAAGCTGCTGCACGTGCCGTACAAGGGCAACGGGCCGGCCGCGATCGCGGTGATGACGGGCGAGAGCACGATGATGTTCGGCAGCGGCCCGTCCGTCGTGCCGCACATGAAGACCGGCAAGCTGCGCGCGCTCGCGACCACCGGGAAGAAGCGCTCGATGGCGGATCTGCCGGCGATGAACGAGCTGCTCCCCGGCTACGACGTGACACAGTGGTACGGAATACTGGTTCCCGCCGGCGTGCCGCGCGAGATCGTCGATCGCCTGCACCGGGAGATCGCGCGCGCGATCGCGAATCCCAAGGTTGCGCAGCTTTTCGTGAATCTCGGCACGCAGCCGGTCTCGAATACGCCGGAAGAGTTCGCGGCGTTCATCAAGGCCGAGACCGACAAGTGGGGCAAAGTGATCCGCGCCGCCAATATCACCGCCGACTGACGTGATGTGGCGATCGTCTCCCGGCGCAAGCGGCGTACCGGACGCTCGTCACCCCGGCGCAAACGGCATAGCGAACACTCGTCACCCCGGCGCAAACGGCGTAGCGAACACTCGTCACCCCGGCGCAAACGGCATAGCGAACACTCGTCACCCCGGCGCAAACGGCATAGCGAACACTCGTCACCCCGGCGCAAACGGCGTAGCGAACACTCGTCACCCCGGCGCAAACGGCGTAGCGAACACTCGTCACCCCGGCGCAAACGGCGTAGCGAAC